>JAAIGF010170846.1_pt1 | contig 143107 bp, 120 predicted proteins | sample 6487441 | NCBI WGS metagenome assembly JAAIGF01 (sample SAMN13974129, study PRJNA590717) | phyllosphere metagenome | biome: pepper field; feature: multiple bacterial spot infested pepper fields; material: pepper leaves; isolation source: leaves from pepper fields | host: Capsicum annuum ... | reverse complement strand
TGCCGACCCTGGTGGGCGTCGGCGCCGAGGACGTGCTGACCCCGCCGCACCTCGCCGCCGAGATCGCCGCCGCGATCCCCGGCGCCCGCCTCGCCACCATCCCGCACTGCGGCCACCTGCCGGCGATGGAGCGCCCGGCCGAGGTGTCGGCGCTGCTGCGCGACTGGCTGGCCCGCTGACGCCGCGCCGCTGAGGGCCTGTCAGCCCTCCCTCGCCGGTCCGGCGTGGCACTCCGAGAGGGCAGCGCGCAGCTTCGCGGCGACCGGCGCCAGTTCCTCCGGGCTCCGCCGCACCACGCCCTTCTCCGACCAGGGCTGGGTCGAATAGCGCGGGATGACATGGACGTGCAGATGGCCGACCGTCATCCTGGCCAAGACCATCAAGGGTTACGGTACCGGTGCCGGCGAAGCCAAGAACACCGCGCACAACACCAAGAAGGTGGACGTCGAAAGCCTGCGTCACTTCCGTGACCGCTTCGACATTCCGGTCAAGGACGCCGACCTTGAGAACCTGCCGTTCTTCAAGCCGGAAGAAGGTTCTGCCGAAGCCAAGTACCTGGCCGAGCGCCGTGCTGCCCTGGGCGGTTTCGTGCCTCAGCGTCGCGCCAAGAGCTTCAGCGTACCAACCCCGCCACTGGAAACGCTGAAAGCGATCCTGGACGGCTCGGGCGACCGCGAAATTTCCACCACCATGGCCTTCGTGCGTATTCTGGCGCAGCTGGTCAAGGACAAGGACATCGGCCAGCGCATCGTTCCGATCATTCCGGACGAAGCCCGTACCTTCGGTATGGAAGGCATGTTCCGCCAGTTGGGCATCTACTCGTCGGTCGGCCAGCTCTACGAGCCTGTCGACAAAGACCAGGTGATGTTCTACCGCGAAGACAAGAAGGGTCAGATCCTCGAGGAAGGCATCAACGAAGCCGGCGCCATGTCGTCGTTCATCGCTGCCGGTACTTCGTACAGCTGCCACAACCAGCCGATGCTGCCGTTCTACATCTTCTACTCGATGTTCGGCTTCCAGCGCATTGGCGACCTGGCCTGGGCCGCTGGCGACAGCCGCACCCGTGGCTTCCTGATCGGCGGTACCGCCGGCCGTACCACCCTCAACGGTGAAGGCCTGCAGCACGAAGACGGTCACAGCCACATGATGGCGGGCACCATCCCGAACTGCCGCACCTACGATCCAACCTACGGCTACGAGCTGGCGGTGATCATTCAGGACGGCATGAAGAAGATGACCGAAGAACAACAGGACATCTTCTACTACATCACCGTGATGAACGAATCCTACCAGCAGCCAGCCATGCCGGCCGGCGTCGAGGAAGGCATCATCAAGGGTATGTACCTGCTGGAAGAAGACACCCGCGAAGCCGCGCACCACGTACAACTGATGGGCTCCGGCACCATCCTGCGCGAAGTCCGCGAAGCCGCGAAGATCCTGCGTGAAGAGTTCAACGTCGGTGCCGACGTGTGGAGCGTCACCAGCTTCAACGAACTGCGCCGCGACGGCCTGGCCGTAGAACGCGCCAACCGCCTGAAGCCTGGCCAGAAGCCGCAAGAGACCTACGTCGAGCAGTGCCTGAACGGTCGCAAAGGTCCGGTCATCGCCTCTACCGACTACATGAAGCTGTTCGCCGAGCAGATTCGCCAGTGGGTACCGAGCAAAGAGTTCAAGGTCCTGGGTACCGACGGTTACGGTCGCAGCGACAGCCGCAAGAAGCTGCGTCACTTCTTCGAAGTCGACCGCCACTTCGTGGTACTGGCTGCCCTGGAAGCCCTGGCTGACCGTGGCGAGATCGAACCAAAGGTTGTTGCAGACGCAATCGTCAAGTTCGGTATCGACCCGGACAAGCGCAACCCACTGGACTGCTGAGGAGTATTTTTAAGTGAGCGAACTCATTCGCGTACCTGACATCGGCAGCGGTGAAGGTGAAATCATCGAGCTGTTCGTCAAGGTCGGTGACCGTATCGAGGCTGACCAGAGCCTGCTGACCCTGGAGTCCGACAAGGCCTCCATGGAAATCCCGGCCCCCAAGGCCGGCGTCATCAAGGAACTGAAGGTCAAGCTGGGCGACCGCCTGAAAGAAGGCGACGAGCTGCTGGTTCTGGAAGCAGAGGGCGCCGCTGCTGCGGCCCCTGAGGCGCCGGCTGCCGCCCCTGCCCAGGCTGCTGCACCGGCTCCCGCCGCTGAAGCGGCCCCTGCTCCGGCCGCAGCCCCGGCTGCCGCCAGCGTGCAGGACATCCACGTGCCGGATATCGGCTCGTCGGGCAAGGCCAAGATCATCGAAGTGCTGGTCAAGGTCGGCGACACCGTCGAAGCTGATCAGTCGCTGATTACCCTGGAGTCCGACAAGGCCTCCATGGAAATCCCGTCGCCGGCTGCCGGCGTAGTCGAAGAAGTCCTGTGCAAGCTGGAAGACGAAGTCGGCACTGGCGACCTGATCTTCAAGCTCAAGGTTGCTGGCGCAGCCCCGGCTGCCGCTCCTGCACCTGCCGCTGCTGCTGCCCCAGCCAAGGCTGAAGCGGCGCCAGCTGCCGCGCCTGCCGCGCCTGCCGCTGCCGCACCGGCCGCTGCCCCTGCACCGGTTGCTACTGCCCCGGCTGCTGGCAACAACGCCAAAGTTCACGCCGGCCCGGCAGTTCGCCAACTGGCCCGTGAATTCGGTGTCGACCTGGGCGCGGTTGCCGCCACCGGTCCGCACGGCCGCATCCTGAAAGAAGACGTGCAGGTCTATGTCAAGGCGATGATGCAGAAGGCCAAGGAGGCACCGGCAGCCGCCGGCGCAACCGGTGGCGCCGGCATCCCGCCGATCCCGGCCGTAGACTTCAGCAAGTTCGGTGAAGTGGAAGAGGTCGCTCTAACCCGCCTGATGCAGGTCGGTGCTGCCAACCTGCACCGCAGCTGGCTGAACGTGCCGCACGTGACCCAGTTCGACTCCGCCGACATCACCGAACTGGAAGCCTTCCGCGTTGCTCAGAAAGCCGTGGCCGAGAAGGCTGGCGTGAAGCTGACCGTGCTGCCACTGCTGCTCAAGGCGTGCGCCTTCCTGCTCAAGGAACTGCCAGACTTCAACAGCTCGCTGGCGCCAAGCGGCAAAGCCATCATCCGCAAGAAGTACGTGCACATCGGCTTCGCCGTGGACACCCCGGACGGCCTGCTGGTCCCAGTGATCAAGAACGTCGACCAGAAGAGCCTGCTGCAACTGGCTGCCGAAGCCGCTGCACTGGCTGAAAAAGCCCGCACCAAGAAGCTCTCGGCTGACGAGATGCAAGGCGCTTGCTTCACCATCTCCAGCCTCGGCCACATTGGCGGCACCGGCTTCACGCCGATCGTCAACGCGCCGGAAGTGGCAATCCTGGGCGTCTCCAAGGCGACCATGCAGCCCGTCTGGGATGGCAAGGCCTTCCAGCCGAAGCTGATGCTGCCACTGTCGCTGTCCTACGACCACCGTGTGATCAACGGCGCTGCCGCCGCGCGCTTCACCAAGCGCCTGGGCGATGTGCTGGGCGATATCCGCACCATGCTGCTGTAAAGCTGCACACTGCCCCTCTGCGCGAGGGGCAGTACCCTTTTCGAGCTGCCACGCTCGTACCTCAACCCCGTCAATTGGCGGGGCTTTTTTTGTCCGCCGGAAGAAGATATTTGGCGCGCGATCTCCCACAGGCGCCGAAAAAACCAAGGCGAACTACAGATTTCACCCCGCCAGCCGATAACCCGTCCACAGCAACACACATGGCCGCTTGCCAGCCCCCCGGACATGATGCAACCTTGCCAGATCCGCCGCTCCCTAGCAGCGTTCCCTCTTCAAGCGAGCCTTCGATGAAAAGCCAACCCGATGCCGCCAGCCGTGTGGCGGCCGAGGTCGTCACGCAGCTACCCGTGCCCTCGCGGCTTGGCATGCTGCGTTTCGAAAGGCTCAACGAAGCCACCTGGGCCATACTCTACCTTGACCCGGCCTGCGAGCGCCTGTTCGGCCTGCACGCCGGCGACCTGTGCGCCCTGGTCGACGCACCCTACGCCAGCCTGATGGAACCCGAGGCGCGCTACCGGCTGCACGACGAGATCCAGCTGCAACTGGCCCAGCGCGGCTACTACCGCGTGCGCTATACCCTGCACACTCCAGGCGCCTCACTGCGGCTACTGGAGGCCGGCGAAGCGTACAAGCAGCACAACCGCCAACTGTTGCGCGGCTACCTGAACGTGCTTGACGACCAGCAGGAAGATACCGGCGAACCCGGCGCCAGCGACCTGGAATCACGCAACAACCGCCTGCAGCTGGCCCTGCAACTGAACCAGCGCGCGCAGCAGGAACAGCTTGAACACCTGGAGCGCGTGCGCGGCCAGCAGGACCTGATCCTGCGCCTGGCTCGCCAGCGCTACAGCGCTGGCAACTCGCTGCTCGAGGCTGCCCAGCTGATCACCCAGAGCGCCTGTGAAATCTACAAGGTCGACAGCGCCAGCATCTGGCACTTGGAAGACCAGCGCCTGGAGCCGATCATCGCCTGGTACCGCGGCGCGCAGGAGCACCGTCAGCCCAAAGCCATCGATGCCAGCCGCTTCCCCGACTACCTCGACGCGCTGCATGCCAGCCGTGCCATTGACGCTCACAACGCCGGCCACGACCCACGCACCCGCGCCCTGGCACAAAGCATGCGCCCGGAAAACAAGGCCATGCTCGACGCCAGTATCCGCGTCGATGGCCAGGTAGTCGGCGTACTGTGCCTGGAGCAGACCGGCCAGCCACGGGCCTGGCAGTCGGACGAAATTGCCTTTGCCGGCGAGCTGGCCGACCAGTTCGCCCAAGTCATCACCAACCACAACCGTCGCGCCGCCGCCAGTGCATTGCACCTGTTCCAGCGGGCGGTAGAGCAAAGCGCCAGCGCCTTCCTGCTGGTTAACCGTGACGGCGTGGTGGAGTACGTCAACCCCAGCTTTACCGCCATTACCCAGTACAGCACCGATGAGGTGCAGGGCCGCCACCTGGCTGAGCTGCCAGCGCTGGAAAACCTCAGTGAATTGTTGTTCGACTCGCCCTCGAGCCTGGCCATGGGCAATAGCTGGCAGGGTGAATTCAAGAGCCGGCGCAAGAACCTCGAACCGTACTGGGGCCAGCTGTCGATCTCCAAGGTGTACGGCGACAACCGTGAGCTGACCCACTACATCGGCATCTACGAAGACGTCACCCAGACCAAGCTCGCCCAGCAACGCATCGAACGCCTGGCCTACACCGACAACCTGACCAACCTGGGCAACCGCCCGGCGTTCATCCGCAGCCTCGACGAGCGCTTTGCCCGCGACGGCGAAAGCTCGATGTGCCTGCTGCTGGTGGACATCGACAACTTCAAGCGCATCAACGACAGCCTCGGCCACCAGACCGGCGACAAGCTGCTGATCAGCCTTGCCCGGCGCCTGCGCAACAGCCTGCATACGGGCGGTATCCTGGCCCGTTTTGCCAGCAACGAGTTTGCCGTGCTGCTCGATAACACCAGCCTGGAAGACGGCCAGGGCGTTGCCCAGCAATTGCTGCACACCCTCGACAAGCCGATGTTCGTCGACAACCAGTTGATCAACGTCACCGCATCGGTAGGCCTGGCCTGTGCGCCGCTGCACGGCGCCGACCCGGCCAGCCTGATGAAGAATGCCGGCCTGGCGTTGCACAAGGCCAAAGCCAATGGCAAGCACCAGGTGCAGGTGTTTACCGAGGTGCTCAATGCCGAGGCCAGCTACAAGCTGTTCGTCGAGAACAACTTGCGCCGCGCACTGACCCAGAACGAGCTGGAAGTGTTTTACCAGCCCAAGCTGTGCCTGCGCAGCGGCCGCCTGCTCGGCCTGGAAGCGCTGCTGCGCTGGAACCACCCCGAGCGCGGCATGATCCGCCCCGACCAGTTCATCAGCGTGGCGGAAGAAACCGGCCTGATCATCCCCATCGGCAAATGGGTGGTACGCCAGTCGTGCCGCATGAGCCAGCAACTGCGCGAGGCCGGCATGGGTAACCTGCACGTGGCCATCAACCTGTCGCCCAAGCAGTTTTCCGACCCGGACCTGGTGGCGTCGATCAGCAGTATCCTCAAGGAAGAAGCCCTGCCCCCGCACCTGCTGGAGCTGGAATTGACCGAAGGCCTGCTGCTAGAGGCCAGCGAAGACACCCACCGCCAGCTGGACGAGCTCAAGGCCTTGGGCCTGACCTTGGCCATGGACGACTTTGGCACCGGTTATTCGTCGCTGAGCTACCTGAAGAAGTTTCCGATCGACATCCTCAAGATCGACCGTAGCTTCATCAATGAAATCCCGGATAACCAGGACGACATGGAAATTACCTCGGCGGTGGTGGCCATGGCGCATAACCTGAAGCTGAAGGTGGTGGCCGAGGGTATCGAGACGCCGGAGCAACTGGCGTTCCTGCGCCGACACCGTTGTGATGTGGGCCAGGGCTACCTGTTCGACCGGCCGATTCCGGGGCGCGAGCTGGCTGAACGGTTGAAACGCTACCCGCGTGGCCCCGTGGCCTGACAGCTGCGCAAACCTCGGGCACTATAGAGCCCATAAGGGCCTCTTCGCGGGTAAACCCGCTCCCACAGGTCCTCCACAGATTTCGCATACTGTGGAGTACCTGTGGGAGCGGGTTTACCCGCGAATGCCCCAGCACCTATCTACCTGACATACAGAGGAACGGCCATGGTCCTGCGTTCGGAAATCCTGGTGAACAAAAATGTCATGCCTACCGCGGAACAGGCCCTGCCTGGTCGCGAAACCCCCATGAAGTTGCCCGAATTCCACTACGTGTTCGAAGGCACGCCACTGCTCGGCCCGTTCTTCGAAGGCGCCATCGACTTCGCCATCTTCGGCCTGGGTTGCTTCTGGGGCGCCGAACGCCGCTTCTGGCAGCGCGAAGGCGTGGTCAGCACCGTGGTCGGCTACGCCGGCGGTTTCACCCCGCACCCCACCTACGAAGAAGTCTGCTCGGGCCTGACCGGCCACACCGAAGTGGTGCTGGTGGTGTTCGACAAGGACAAGGTCAGCTACCGCGAACTACTGGCGATGTTCTGGGAGTTGCACAACCCTACCCAGGGCATGCGCCAGGGCAACGATATCGGTACCCAGTACCGCTCGGCCATCTACTGCACCAGCCCGGAACAGCTGAAAGAGGCGCAAGCCAGCAAGGCCGAGTACCAGGCAGAACTGTCAAAATCCGGTTTCGGCGAGATCACCACAGAAATCGACCAGGCGCCGACCGTGTACTTCGCCGAGGCCTACCACCAGCAGTACCTGGCCAAGAACCCGGACGGCTACTGCGGCATCGGCGGTACCGGCGTGTGCTTGCCACCGAGCCTGCAAGGTAACTGACGCATGAGCACGATGACCCTGTTCCACTCGCCGTTGTCGCCTTTCGTGCGCAAGGTCATGGTGGTACTGCACGAGACCGGCCAGCTGGAGCGGGTGCAATTGCAGCCGGTGAACATCAGCCCGGTCAGCGGCGACCTGCAGCTCAACCAGGACAACCCCATCGGCAAGATCCCGGCCTTGCGCCTGGACGACGGCACCGTGCTGCACGACAGCCGGGTGATCTGTGAGTACCTTGACCTGCAGCATGTCGGCCTGCCGCTGTTGCCCCGCGAGGGGTCGGCACGCTGGCGGCGCATGACCCTGGTATCGCAGGCCGATGCAATCATGGATGCGGCGGTGTCGAGCCGTTATGAGAGCTTTCTGCGGCCAGAGGACAAGCGCTGGGATGGCTGGCTGCAGGCGCAAGGCGACAAGATTCGCCGCTGCCTGGCCAACCTGGAACAGGAGCATTTGCCTGAGCTGATATCTGGTTTCGACCTGGCGGCGATTGGCGTGGCTTGTGCGCTGGGGTACCTGGATTTGCGCCAGCCGGAGTTTGGCTGGCGTGAACGCCAGCCTGGGTTGGCGGCGTGGTATGCCGAGGTGGCCAAGCGACCGTCGATGGTGGCTACTTCTCCGGCTGCCTGACAGGCCGCTATCGCCGGCAAGCCAGCGCCCACAGGTACTCCACAGTCCTTGAGTCCTGTGTTGTACTTATGGGGGCTGGCTTGCCAGCGCCCAGCTCACCTTGGTGTCAAAGGAAACAGCTGACCGATCCGCTGGGCCAGCCACCGCCCGATCTCTCTGTCCTCCCTCATGCCGCCCTCCCCACCCGCGCCCAGTCCAGCCGCCGGGTCAGCACCATAAACACCCCCAGCAAGCCAAAGCACAGCAACGACCCCATCAGCAGCGCGTAGTCCTCAGCGCTGAGCAGCCCATAGAGCAGCGCATACAAAGCCGCCAACCCCGCCGCAAAACCAACCCCTCGCCCCAGGCTGCGCAGCACATGGCTCAGGTAGAAGCCGATCAGAAGCACGCACGCCGAAGCCGACAGCCCATACGCCAGGTCAAACCCGATGTGCTCGGACAACGACAGCAGCAACAGGTAGAAGAACGCCAGCGCCACCCCGACCAGGATGTACTGCACCGGGTGCACACTGAGGTTCTTCAGCACCTCGAACAGAAAGAAGCCGGCAAAAGTCAGGGCAATGAACAGCAAGGCGTATTTGATGGCCCGCTCGCTTTTCAGGTACTGGTCAACCGGGTCGACGAAGCTGACGCCGAAACTGCGCTCGCCAAATTCGGCGCACTGCCCGCCCTCGGCGCACTGGCGCAACGCGTCCTCGAGGTTGGTGGCGAAGAACGACGTCTGCCAATGGGCACTGAAACCTTGCGCATCGATGTCGCGGCGGCTGGGCAGATAGCTGCCGACGAAGCTCGGGTGCGGCCAGTTGGCCCGCATGTCCACATTGCTGGTACGGCCAACCGGCACTACGTGCAACTGACCAGTGCCTTGCAGCGCGAGGTTGAAACCATAGCTGAACACCCGCGCCTGCTGGCCATCCAGCTCCGGCAGGCTGGCATGCACGCCGCCACGCATCCAGTCGAGCCGGGTGCCGGCTTCGAACGGGACTTTGTGTTGGTTCAGGTTCAGTTCCAGACCGCTCTCGATGCCGCGGATATCACTGATGCCCACCACCAGGAAAGGCTTGTCGAAGCGGTAGTCGTCGAAGTCCTTGTCGATGCCCCAGCGCTCCGGCAGCGTGAAGCGGCCACTGATCCGGCCCTTGGCGTGGAACAGCCGGGCCTGGTAGATGCCGCGGGCGCGCAGCTCGGTATCGACATCCAGCCCGGCATCGAAGGTTTCCGGCAGGAAGTACAGATGGCCGGCGATGGTGCTGGTCTCCTGGCTGCGCTCGCCGTCCTTCTCGATCCAGCGACGCTGGTACTTGCGGTACGGCACCACCAGCAGCGGGCCGCTGATTTGCTGGTCGAAACTGGCGCTCTGGGCGATATCGCGCAGCACATCGTCGCGCAAACCCTGGCGCTCGTCGATCAGGCCGTTGATCAGCAACAGCGGAATGAGCAGCAGCAACATCAGCACGGCGATCATGCCGAGCTTGAAACCGAGGGTCTTGTTCATGGGGCCTCCTTTGGCAGTGGGCGCAGTGTCTGCGCCTTGCGTGGAGGCCTCGGGGAGGCCGTGTGAAGATTGTGTGTGTTTTCAAGGGCTGCGGTTATTTCAGCTGATGCGCCGCAGCGGCAGCCACAACCTCACCCGCACCCCACCATCAACGTTGTCCACCGCCAACGCCCCGCCATGCAGTTGCATCACCTCGGCCACAAAATTCAGCCCCAGGCCGGTGCTCTTGCGCCCACTTCCCGGGCGCGGCAGCGAGTAGAAGCGCTCGCTCACCCGGCCAATGGCATAGGCCGGTATCGCCTGCCCCTGGTTGAACACGCTCAAGGCCACCCGCTCGCCATCGCGCTCCAGGTCAAACATCAGCGCACCACCTGGCGGGGTGAAGTCCAGCGCGTTGTCGAGCAAGTTGGCCAGCGCCTGGCGCATCAGAAACGGATCGCACAGCAAACGTAACCCGGCTGGCACCCGCTGACGGACCTGCAAATTTGCGCCCTCGATACGTGCCGCATGGGCCAACAGCAACTCATCGACAATGGCCGCCAGCGCCACCTGTTGCTCATCCTCCAGCGCCTGCATCTGCTCGACGCGGGCCAGGTTGAGCAGGCGCTCGATCATCTGCTGCAAGCGCTCGCTCTCGCGCTCGATATTGGCGGCAAAGCGCGCCCTCTGGTCTGCTGGCATATCGTCGCCCTGCAACAGCTCGGAGGCCCCACGAATCGCCGCCAGCGGGCTTTTCAGCTCGTGGGTCAGGGTATGCACGTAGCGCTCGACGTAGGCCTTGCCTTCCAGCTGAGTGCGCATGCGCTCCACCGCCTGTGCCAGGTGCGCCAGCTCCCCGCCCTTGTAGTGCGGCAAGGCTGCACGCTCGCCCTCGCTGACTGCCTGGGCATATCGCGCCAGCCGGCGCAGCGAGCGCGCCAGCCACCACGACAGCGCCGCCCCCATCAGCAGGCCAAGGCCGATCAGCCCCAGCCCCAAGGTGAACAAGCGCTGCTCGGAACGGTCGATGTACGGTTGCAGCGAGCTGTTGGGCTTGGCCACGGTTACCACGCCGATGATCTTGCCATCGTCGATGATCGGCGCACCCACATGCATCACCGAGGTGCTTTCGTCGTTGGGCTCGCTGCGGGTGGAACGTGCGCCGTACTGGCCACGCAGGGTCAAGTACACGTCATTCCACTTCGAGTAATCCTTGCCCAGGTCCGCCCCGCTGGAGTCCAGCAGCACGATGCCCTTGGCGTCGGTGACATAGATACGGTGGCTGACCTGGTGCTTGGCCAGCCCCCAGATCTGCGCGCCCGGGCTGCGCGAGCCATAGGCTTTGAGTACTTCCGGCAGGCGGCCCTGGTTCAGGGTGCCGGCCTTGACGTCATCTCGCAGGATTTCGGCCAGCAGGTTGGCAGTGTCTACCAGGGTTTCTTCCGAAGACTGGCGCACCACCGGGCGGATCTGTTCACGCACAGTGTTGAGCAGAAAGTAACCCGCCAGCCCGACGAACAGGAAGTACACCAGGAATATCCGGATACCCAGGCGCATCAGGCATGGTCCGGGCTGTAGCTGTAGCCAAGGCCGCGGTGGGTCTGGATCGGTTCAGCGTCGCTGACCACCTGGCGCAGCTTGGCCCGCAGGCTCTTGATGTGGGTGTCGATGGTGCGCTCGTAGCCCACGTCGGAGGCCACACCCAAGGCGTCGAGCAACTGCTCGCGGCTGAATACCCGTTGCGGTTGTTCAAGCAGGCATTGCAGCAGGCGGAACTCGTGGCGGGTCAGGGTGAGGGGCTGGCTACGATAGGTGATCTGCATGCGCAGGGTGTCGAGCTGGAACAACGCGGTTTCACTAACGGGCTCGGCCCTTGGCGCCATGCGTTTGAGGATGGCCCTTACCCGTGCGGCCACTTCACGCGGGCTGAAGGGCTTGACCACATAGTCATCAGCACCGATTTCCAGGCCCACCACCCGGTCGATTTCACCGTCGCGGGCACTGAGGAACATCACCGGCACGTCAGTAAAGCGGCGTAGCTGGCGACAGGTTTCGAAGCCGCTGATATCAGGCAAGCCGATGTCGAGGATGACCAGGTCGGCCGGGCGCTGGCGTTGCTGGTCAAGGGCGGCGCTGCCCAAGGTTACCCACTCGGTGCTGTGGCCGTCAGCCTGCAGGGCGTAAACCAGGGTGTCGGCGATGGCGGCTTCGTCTTCGACGATGAGAATGTGGGGCATGGCGTCCGGGCCTGTGCAGAACTCTAAGGCGACACCCTATTGTGTAGGAGCGGCCTTGTGTCGCGAAAGGGCCGCAGAGCGGCCCATTGGAATTCAGCGAAAACGCATGAATTGCCGGGGCTGCGTCGCAGCCCTTTTGCGACGCAAGGCCGCGCCTACAAAAAAGCTGAGCCAGTCAGGCTTTGAATCAACAGTCAGGCTTGCCAGCCGTGAACTTCTTCGCCGGGTTGACCGCTGCCTTGAACTCACGCAGCGCCTTGGAGCCCACCAACAAGGGATAATTGAAGCTGCTGCGGTCCACCAGGTTCACTTCCACCGTGCGTTTCACATCGCCCAGGCACAGCTCCAGGTCAACCACCGGGCGCTTGGAAATTTCCGGCGCATCGCCTTCGTCTTCTTCATCGGCACGGCCCTTGATCTTGCTGATACGCGAGACCTTGTGTTCGTACACCTTGCCGTCCGAATCCTTGGTCGCCAGGCGGAAACGCACCCACTCCTCGCCATCGCGGTTGAACAGCTCGATATCCTTGGCCGACAGCGATGCCGTAAAAGCGCCGGTGTCCATCTTGGCTTTGAGGGTTTCGCCGAGTTCGGGCAGGGCGATGTTCTCGTAACGGCCGTAGATCGTGGGTTCGGCGGCCATCACGGGCAGCGCCAACAGCGACAATAGGGCAAACAGAGATTTCACAAGCAGGCTTCCTTGAGAAGGGTCAGTGCTTAGACTGCACTGGCAGAATAGGTTCGCTGTCACAAGCCTAACCAACATAATGTGAAACATTTGTCCGCGCCGTCGGGCATTGGACATTTGGCGTAGGACCCGGCGCTGCTTATCATTGCCAACCGTTTATCTCCCACAACAAGAGTCTCTTTATGCGTCGCCTGCTGACCGGCATTCTCACTACCACCCTGCTGCTGCTCAATACCGTGGTGTTGATCTGCCCGCTGCTGGTCTTCGCCCTGCTCAAGCTTGTGCTGCCTGGTCGCGGTCGTGACTATGCCTCGTGGGCGGTCATGTGGGTGGCCGAAACCTGGTCGGAAATCGACAAGGCCATCTTTGCCCTGTGTATTCCTACGAAGTGGGACATTCGCGGCGTCGAGAACCTGCGCAAGGACACCTCCTACCTGGCGGTGAGTAACCACCAGACTTGGGTCGACATCCCGGCGCTGATCGAAAGCCTCAACCGCCGTACGCCGTTCTTCAAGTTCTTCCTGAAGAAAGAGCTGATCTGGGTGCCGTTGCTGGGCCTGGCCTGGTGGGGCCTGGATTACCCGTTCATGAAGCGCTACAGCAAGGCATTTCTGGAAAAGCACCCCGAGCTGAAGGGCAAGGACCTGGAAATTACCAAGGCCGCCTGTGAGCTGTTCAAGCGCCAGCCGGTTACCGTGGTCAACTACCTGGAAGGCACACGCTTTACCGAGGCCAAGCGCCAGGAACAGCAGTCCCCGTATCGCTACCTGCTCAAGCCCAAGGCAGGTGGCGTGGCATTTGTACTGGCGGCGCTGGGCGAACAGCTGGATGCCCTGCTGGACGTGACCATTGTGTATCCGGGCAACAAGGCCCCCGGGTTCTGGGACTTGCTCAATGGCAGCATCAGCCGGGTAATTATCGACATTCAGGTGCGCGAACTGGACCCAGCACTGTGGGCGGGCGATTACGAGAATGATCCGGCGTTTCGGCAGACTGTGCAGGCCTGGGTGAACCAGTTGTGGGTGGCCAAGGACCAGCGGATCGAGCAGTTGCGGGGAGAGATGGGTTGAGGTCGTTGTAACCTGAACTGGCCTCTTCGCGGGTAAACCCGCTCCTGCATTGGTCCGTGGGGCACACACATCATGGGCTCCACACAGCGCGTCGTAGGAGCGGCTTTAGCCGCGAAAGGGCCAGACCTGCCAGCCAATTCCCACCGGCCATTCACCGTTGCCGCTCCCACCGTATTCGCGGGCAAGCCCGCTCCTACAAGGCGCCAGATGCTATAAATTAAGCAAGACAGTTGCTCCTGCATTGGGCTCCTGCCAACGGGTTTACCCGCGAAGAGCCCGGCCCCGCCACCGTGGAATCCAATTAAAACCCAAGCTAATAATCAGCATAAGCATTACTTCTTTGTCACATACCGCTTAAGTGGATAAAAATCGACCAAAGCACAACTACAAATACGCTCTGGATCGAACGATGGCCAACCCACCCAGCTCCGCCCCCGCCCAGCTCCGCCGCGTCCTCGGCCTGCCTGCCCTGGTGTTCTTCGGCCTGGTATACATGGTCCCGCTGACCATCTTCACCACCTACGGCATCGTCACCGAACTGACCGGGGGCCGCACCGCCGGCGCCTACATGGTCACCCTGGTAGCCATGCTGTTCACCGCCGCGTCCTACAGCTTCATGGTTAAGCGCTTCCCAGTCGCGGGCTCGGCGTACTCTTACACCAACATGGCCTTCGGCCCCAATGTCGGCTTCCTGGCCGGCTGGTCGCTGCTGCTCGATTACCTGTTCCTGCCGATGATCAACTACCTGCTGATCGGCCTGTTCCTCAACATCGCCTTCCCGGCCATCCCGGCCTGGTCCATTGCGCTGGCCTCGATCGCACTGGTGACGGTGCTCAACGTGGTCGGCATCCACTCGGTAGCCAAGACCAGCAACCTGATCGTCGGCGCGCAGATCGTCTTCATCGTGGTTTTCGTCGCGCTGTCGTGCCAGTCGCTGGCCGGCCAGCCGCTGGACCTGCTGTCGCCGCTGATGGGCGATGGTTCGCAGCCAGGCTTCGGCCCGATCATGGCCGGCGCGGCCGTGCTGTGCCTGTCGTTCCTCGGCTTCGACGCCGTCTCGACCTTGGCCGAAGAATGCCGCGATGCCCGCCGCGACGTGCCACGGGCGATCATCCTCACCACCCTGTTCGCCGGCCTGCTGTTCACCGTGCTGGCCTACGTCAGCCAGTTGGTCATGCCGGGCACCACCTTCGCCAATGCCGATGCGGCGGCCAATGAGGTGATGTTCAAGGCGGGCGGGCAGTTCCTGGCCAACTTCTTCACTGCCGCGTATGTGGCCGGTAGCCTGGGCTCGGCGCTGGCCTCCCAGGCAGCGGTGTCACGCATCCTGTTCACCATGGGGCGCGACAATGTGCTGCCGCGGCGCAGTTTTGGTTACCTGTCGCCACGCTTCGGCACGCCGGTGTTCGCCATCCTGCTGGTATCGGCGTTCTCGCTGCTGGCATTGGTGATCGACCTGGCCACCCTCGCCTCGCTGATCAGCTTTGGCGCGCTGGTGGCATTCTCGGCGGTGAACCTGGCGGTGGTTAAGACTCACCTGATAGATGACGCGGCGCAGCGTAACCTCAAGGCGCTGCTGTGCTATGGCCTGGTGCCGTTGGTGGGGTTGACGATGACCTTGTGGCTGTGGACCAGCCTGTCGGCGCTGACATTGGTAATTGGCCTGTGCTGGTTTGCGTTTGGCCTAGCATACCTGGCAGTACTGACCGCCGGCTTCCGCCGCCCAGTGCGGCTGGTGGACTTTTCAGAAGCTGCGTGACGATCCTGCTAACTGATACCTTTGCCAGTATCATTAACACTAAAAAAAGAGCAGGCTCAGGATTCTTCTGATCGAGAGTCCTACCATGCTGATAACGTATAGCGCGTACGGATACGCTGACTCACAACCCGCATTTGCCGTTCTCGGCTTCACTGGCGAGTTCAGGCACAGCGTCTTGGCTGGATACTTGCCTGGAGCGGGTAAACGGCTGTTTTCGCCCTCACTGATGAGGTTCACTTCTGCCGATTACCTGAGCCCTTTTGGCAAAGGTGGGTTAAATGCCTATGCTACTGCGCCGGTGACCCAGTAAATTTTGTCGATCTCAGCGGAGCAGCGCGTGAATTCGCCCGAACTCCCACGGCCAAAACTTCACCACCACGGAAAGCCCCAGGACTAGCCATAAGGGTTAAAGAAGCACCACCAGACTACGCATGGGCACTCGCGAGAACACAAGATTACGATCCCGGGGCGCCAAGCACTCCAGAGTACAGCCGAGTGGCTTCTCGTGGGCAATCGACTAATGAATTAAGGCTGGATGGACACGATACAAAATCATCAATTACCGCTGATCAGTACTTAGCGCAAGCCAAATCCCTGTCCATTCAGGAGGGGACAGTCAGTTTGATGATGAAAAAAGGCCCTATAAATGGAGACTTTCTCGCGTTTGCCAGAGAGTCAGCTGCCGCTTGGGTAATAATGCAAAATATCGCTCTCGCCAGAGTCGCCCTGCATTATCGCAAAAACAACACAGCCATGCAGAACAACTCGGTCAGAAATCCATCAACTTCCGCTTGAGGTCCTCAGACCGACGGCGGCGCAGCCGGCGTTGTCCACAAGCTTCCCAGATTCTGCAGCAACGACCCAGCAATCCCCTGCTGCCCCAGGTACTGCAGAATCAACGGCGCAAACTGCCCGATCATGCCGGTATCCATCCCCAGCGCCTTGAATGCATTGTCCAGGTCGCCGCGGCTTTCCACATCGTTGCCCAATGCCTTGTCCAAGGCCGACTGGTTGCTCTTGTTGCTGCCCAGCAACTCACCCAACCCACTCAACCCGCCCAAAGCATTAGAGCCCGACAGCAGGTCCAGGCCCGGCACCGCGTGGGTCAGCTGGGCATAGTCGTCGCTGCTCAGGTTGTTGCGCGCTAGCCCCAACATTGCCCCGGCCCCGCCCACGGCCTGTTCGGGGGTGATGTTCAGCTGACTGCCCAAGATGTTGAGCAGATTGGCCTGCCCTGCGGGCGCTTGCACCTGACCTTGCTGCTTCTGGGTCTGCATGGCAGAGACGGCATTGGCGGCGTCGCTAAGGTTGAAGGCGAACACCGGGCTTGCGGCCAGGGTCATCAGGGTTGCCAGGGTGAATGCTTTCATCGGGAGGGACCTCGTGGGCCGTGATGGCCAAGGAAACGAGGCTTTTGATTCGCAAATTCGCCGTAGGTTCCGAACCGTTCGTTACCTGATAAAACTGCCAGTTGAAGGTGCATGGAGATCTCTGAAAAATCAATGCTCCCCCCCAAAAAAAGCGAGCACAGGGCATGAAGACAGAAGCAGTAGGCAATCTTAACCGCACCAAAAACCAGAGCCTTAGCACTTTGAAATTTTATCAAAGCGGCCTGCTCACTACTGAAATAAGTGTAAAAACCAACATCCAGATAATGAGAACACAAGCCATCACTCTGGCTCAAATGGAAAAAGCTCAAGAAATTAAATTACTACAAGTGAATCGCCCCAACAGCATTCTCGGCACACCTTCAAAATTCTTAGCATATTCACCCTACGGACATTTGAGCGCTAACATGCTCGAGAGCCTGCTCGCCTTTAACGGACAAAAACTTGAACAAGCTCTCCAAGGATATTTGCTGGGAAATGGCCATCGGCTACTGAGTACGATGCTAATGCGATTCAGCAGACCAGATCAACTTAGCCCATTTGGTCGCGGCGGACTGAATGCCTATGCTTATTGCAATGACGACCCAATAAACAATATAGATCCGCAAGGCCAATCACTAATACCCTGGGGCATTAAAAAGCACTTCGTCTCCAACGCAAGGTATGCAAAACACCTAAATAAACGCATTAACAATCTATCAAAGACACAGGACGCCTCAGGATGAGCTTTAATAGTAAAGCAACAGGAAAAACAAAAACACCCCTACACGAAGAATACCGCACTGACCAACTTCATTATGAGCTCATTTTCACGGAGGATAAAATTAATAACCTAGACAAAATCATACAAACCAAACGTGACAAGATTCCCGGACCGGGGGTTCAAAACGAACAGTCCAGAACCAACGACCCACATCCAACAACCGATAACAATAGTGATAGTGATAATGTGATCCTTCAATTTGAAAGCCTCTCCGCTCGCGTCAGGAATGCCGAGAAGCAAACATCGTATTATTATGCCACCAACCAAAACAAAAGAAGCGAATACGAAGGGGCAAGCAAACGACTATTTGGCACCACTCACACGCATGGGCGCTATGATTGATAAAATCATCGCAGACAAGCCTATATAAATACACCGCTATAAATACACCTATATAAATACCTGCCACCTATAAAATCGATAAGTGAGACCGCCGCATGAAACCAAGCACTGAAACCAAGCTCTATTTCTACCAAAACGGCAAATTGATGACAGTGCGAGAAAGTCTGAATACCCGAACAGTTTTCCGGGCATGGCTTCGTCCCCTGGCAGAGAAAAACACTGATAGTACGAGCCCTACAGCCCTGCTACTTACGGATGAAAATAATTCAGCACTTGGAATAAGCACCCATGACCATTTAGAGCACCATGCTTATTCACCTTACGGCCACACATCAACACCACCTTTGTCACGGGCACTGACAAAATTCAATGGAGAGCATCTGGAGTCAACTACACACCACTATCTACTGGGCAATGGATACCGTGCCTTCAGCCCCTCGCTAATGCGATTTTATTCGCCAGACAGCTGGAGCCCTTTTCGCGCGGGGGGCATAAATGCATATATGTATTGCGGCGGCGACCCTATCAATCACACCGACAGCTCTGGGCATATGATACGTGCGAAGCCGAAAACAAGAACAACTGCCCAAGATCCATTGATTTTTAAATCTTCCGCCGAGACTAATGAATCTTTGGCTCATTTTATTCACCGATACGCAAACGCCACCAGGGAGAAAAATAAAGCCAAGACCAGCTCCCCCGCCAACCGCCTTAATCTACCTTCTTATGAGGCTAGAGCTTCACAAGACCAGTTCACTCTGGACATCACCTTGAAGGGACGAGACACGACATCCTTTCTTTCAAAAGCTGATTACGAGGCTGGACTAGAAGCAATTACCAAAAAACTCCATGAAGCTGGAATTGATCCTAATGGTTTGCTTTTGAAGGGCGGCGGTACCGGCACAACACCCGAACAAAATTCAATCTTCCACAATCTAACGTTGGATGCTATTGCTCTAGACGTTCGACATCGGTGGACAGCGCGTTGGTTAGAAGCAATGAAAGCGGAGCAGCAACGGCTACAAAACGCGCAGCAATAAGCTGAGAATGAGTTCCCCCGTCGCGCGCTACACATGCCGCCCTTATAACATTGAACTGTGGAGCTGCTGGTCAATGCCGAGGTCGTTGGGGAATGCCTGGCACGACGGTTGGGTGGACGCTTACAGCACAAGGGCACAAATTGCCGGGCCGGCTACGCAGCCCTTTCGCGACCCAAGGCCGCGCCTACAAAAGCCCAGGAAATCCAGCGGATTGTGTCAGCCGCGGTAGCACCTGTTATTTCTGCCAGTATGAAAATTTCTGCAGCCGTTCAGAATAGGCTTCAAGCAACCTTCATTCATCCGGCGTGGCAGGGACTTGATCATGAGCAAAGCATCGAACAGTTCGCTTTTCTTCTACCAAGGCAACAAGCTTATCACCGTGAAACAAGGCGACCAGTACCGCGCCATCTTCCGCAATGCGGAATTACCGCTGGCAGAGCTAAGCACAGACGAAACCCAAACCGGTGGCTTGCTGGCCACCGATGACAAAGGGTCGGTGCTTACTGTTCAAGTCTCCGAAGATCAGCCATAAAAAGCCCCTCGATATGAGGGGCTCTTCGTGACATCACGGCATCACGCCGCGCCCCACATCTTGTGCGGGTCGATCACGAATTTCTTCGGCACGCCCGCATCGAACTCGCCATACCCTTCCGGCGCTTGGTCGAGGTTGATTACCTGCACACCCACCACTTCAGCAATATTGATGCGGTCCCACATGATCGCCTGCATCAGTTGGCGGTTGTACTTCATGGTCGGGGTCTGGCCGGTGTGGAAGCTATGCGACTTGGCCCAGCCCAGGCCGAAGCGGATGCTCAGTGCGCCGATCTTGGCGGCGGCGTCCACCGCGCCCGGGTCTTCAGTCACGTACAGGCCCGGGATACCGATGCTGCCGGCAACGCGGGTCACTTGCATCAGCGAGTTCAGCACGGTGGCCGGCGCTTCGTGCTTGGCACCTTCATGGCCATGGCCACGGGCCTCGAAGCCAACGGCGTCGACGGCACAGTCCACTTCCGGCTCACCGAGGATATCGACGATCTGCTCGTGCAGCGGGGTGTCCTTGGACAGGTCGACCACTTCGAAACCCTGGGACTTGGCGTGGGCCAGACGGGCCGGGTTCAGGTCACCCACGATCACGCAGGCAGCGCCCAGCAGGCGCGCCGAGGCAGCGGCGGCCAGGCCGACCGGGCCAGCACCCGCGACGTAGACAGTGCTGCCTGGACCAACGCCGGCAGTCACGGCACCGTGGTAACCGGTGGGCAGGATGTCGGACAGGCAGGTCAGGTCACGGATTTTTTCCATGGCCTTGTCGCGCTCTGGCAGTTTCAGCAGGTTGAAGTCGGCGTACGGTACCAGCACGTATTCGGCCTGGCCGCCGGTCCAGTCGCCCATGTCGACGTAGCCATAGGCACCGCCGGCGCGGGCCGGGTTGACGGTAAGGCAGACGCCGGTGTGCATCTCTTTGCATGAGCGGCAGCGGCCACAGGCGACGTTGAACGGTACCGACACCAGGTCGCCGATCTGCATGCGCTCTACGTCGCTGCCCTTCTCGACGATTTCACCGGTGATTTCGTGGCCCAGGACCAGGCCGACCTGGGCAGTGGTGCGGCCGCGGACCATGTGCTGGTCGGAGCCGCAGATGTTGGTGGAAACCACCTTGAGGATCACGCCGTGCTCGATCTTCTTGCCGCGTGGGTCCTGCATTTTCGGGTAGTCGATCTTTTGCACTTCGACCTTGCCGGCGCCGAGATATACCACTCCACGATTGCCAGACATGCTCTTACCTCGCTTGATTTGTATTTATGCAGCGGTGGTTGAACGCGCCGCCATCCGTGGGCGGCATGTGTTTCTGGAGTGAGGGGAATTGTGGGCCTGATACGGCGGGGTGCACTGACTGGGAGCGACAGGGAGATGCCTTTTAGCGGCAGAGGTGTCGGTGGAGGATATGGAGGAAAGAAAAAGAGGTGGTGGCCTGTACCGGCCTCTTCGCGGCTAATGCCGCTCCTACAGGGCAACGCGGTCCCTGTGGGAGCGGCTTTAGCCGCGAAGAGGCCAGTACAGGCTGTTAGAGAACGACCGTCCGGTTAGCGTTCAGGAACACCCGCCGTTCAATGTGATAACCCACTGCCCGCGCCAGGGTCAGGCACTCGATATCACGCCCTTTGGCTATCAGGTCTTCGGGGTAATGGCTGTGGTCCACCACCTCGACGCCCTGAGCAATGATCGGCCCTTCGTCGAGGTCGTTGTTGATGTAGTGCGCCGTCGCACCCACCATTTTCACGCCCTTGTTGTACGCCTGATGATAGGGCTTGGCGCCCTTGAACCCTGGCAACAACGAGTGGTGAATGTTGATCGCCCAGCCGTCCAGGCGCCGGCAAAGCTCTGGCGACAGTACCTGCATGTAACGAGCAAGAATGACCAGCTCGGCGCCGGTTTCCTCGATCACCTGCAGCACCTTGCGCTCCTGCCCGGGCTTGTCCTTGGGGTCGAGGGCAAAGTGGTAGTAAGGGATCTTGTGCCACTGTGCCAGCGGTTCGAGGTCAGGGTGGTTGGACACCACCGCAACCACATCCATGCCCAACTGCCCGATGCGCTGGCGATACAGCAAATCGTTCAGGCAGTGGTCGGCCTTGGACACCATGATCACCACCTTCGGGCGGTGATTCGGTGCGGTCAGCTCGAAGGCCATGCCGAACGCTTCGCTGCGCTCGGCAAGGCCGGCACGAAAGCCGGCTTCGTCGAAAGCGTCCGGCTGGCGAAACTCCACGCGAATGAAGAATCGCCCCGACTGCCGGTCATCGAAGGAGTGGTGCTCCGTCACGTAGCAGCGCTGCTCGAAGAGGTAACGCGTCACCACGTCGACGGTACCGAGCATGCTCGGGCAGTCGGCGGTGAGAATCCAGGTATCCGGTGCCCGACTCATGTTCTGCTCTCCTTACGCCTCGATGCTCAGGCCGTACTCGGCCGAAGCGTCCTGCAGCCACAGCCACCAGTAGTCGGCGAAGCTGCGACGAATCACCAGCTCCCAGGTGTCTTCGGCGGTGCGGCGAATCACCAGTTGCGACTTGGCGAACACGGTACCCACCGCCTTGCCCACCGGGAAGTTGTTCGGGTGCACATCATAGCTGGTGGACTTCATCAGCACTTCGCGCACGTTCGGGCCGCGCAGTTCCAGCAGGCTTTGCCCGCCGCTGACGTTGACTACCTGAATGTGCTGGCCTTCAAGGGCCGCGCGCAGCTTCTGCTCGACCGCCAGCTCCTGGCCGCCGGGCACGATCAGTAGCCATTCATCGGGGCCGACCCATTGCAGCGACATGTCCTTGTTGGCGACCACGGTCAGGGCGACCGGCAGCTCCAGGCCCAGGGCCTTGTGCACGCCGGCGGCGAATTCCGGGTTGTGGCCATCGCCACGAAGGGTCAGGTGGCCGAGGAACTTGCGTTCACGCAAAGTCACGCCTGAGTTCTTGCGGCCTTTGCCTACCAGGCTGGCCAAGTCGGCATGGTGCAATGGCGACTGGGCCTTGGCCTCGGCGCCGGGGTTTTGCTGGAAGACGTTGATAGCGCTCATTTCTTACCTGCCTTGAATTCTGTTGTTCCGTGCAACGCCGACCTTGTAGGAGCGGGTTTACCCGCGAAGAGGCCAGTAAGGCCAACATCGCATTCGCGGGTAAACCCGCTCCTACAGGGCTCGGCGCCACCATCCGGGGGCCTTAGACGTTCTGCCGCTCACCCTTCGGATCGAAGAACACCGAAGACACGATCTCCGCCTCGATCACGCTGCCATCCGCCTGGGGCGAGTAGACACGCTCGCCCATGCGCTTGAGGCCGCCTTTGACCACACCCATGGCGAACGAGTAGCCCAGGGAGTTGGACGCGTAGCTGGAGGTGACGTGGCCGACCATGTCCATCGGGATCGGCTGCTTTGGATCAAACACCAGCTGGGCGCCTTCCGGCAGCCATTTGGTCGGGTCGATCGGCTTCAGGCCCACCAACTGCTTGCGGTTCTCGCGCACGCAGTCTTCGCGGTTCATGCCACGCAGGCCGATCCACGAGAACGGCTTGTTGCGGCCCACGCACCAGCTCATGTTCAGGTCGTCCGGGTTCATCGAGCCATCGGTATCCTGGCCAACGATGATGAAGCCCTTCTCGGCACGCAGTACGTGCATGGTCTCGGTGCCGTACGGGGTTAGGTTGTACTTCTTGCCGGCCTCGATGATCTGTTCCAGCACACCCATGGCGTAGTTGGCCTGTACGTTGACTTCGTACGACAGTTCGCCCGTGAAGGAGATGCGGAATACGCGGGCCGGTACGCCGCCGACGTTGCCTTCCTTCCAGGTCATGAACGGGAAGGCTTCCTTGTCCATGTCGATGTCGGTCAGCTCGCTGAGCAGCTTGCGGCTGTTGGGGCCGGACAGGGTCATGGTCGCCCAGTGGTCAGTGACCGAGGTGAAATACACCTTCAGCTCCGGCCATTCGGTCTGGTGGTACAGCTCCATCCACTGCAGCACGCGGGCGGCGCCGCCGGTGGTGGTGGTCATGATGAAGTGGTTGTCGCCGACGCAGGCGGTTACGCCGTCGTCGAAGACCATGCCGTCTTCCTTGCACATCAGGCCGTAGCGGGCCTTGCCCACGTCGAGCTTGGTCCAGGCGTTGGTATAGATGCGGTTGAGGAACTCGCGCGCGTCCGGGCCCTGGATGTCGATCTTGCCCAGGGTCGAGGCGTCCAGCAGGCCCACGCTGTCGCGCACGGCCTTGCACTCACGGGCCACGGCAGCATGGATGTCTTCACCCGCTTTGGGGAAGTACCACGGGCGCTTCCACTGGCCGACGTCTTCGAACTCGGCGCCGTTCTTCACATGCCAGGCATGCAGGGCGGTGAAGCGCACCGGCTCGAACAGGTGGCCACAGTGGCGGCCCGCTACTGCACCGAAGGTAACCGGCGTGTAGTTGGGGCGGAACATGGTGGTGCCCATTTCCGGAATGGTGATGCCGATCGAACGGGCGGCGATGGCCAGGCCGTTGATGTTGCCCAGCTTGCCTTGGTCGGTGCCGAAGCCCAGCGCGGTGTAGCGTTTGACGTGCTCGACCGACTCGAACCCTTCACGGGTGGCCAGTTCGATACCGGCGGCGGTCACGTCGTTCTGCTGGTCGACGAACTGTTTAGGCCCTTTGCTGCCCTTGTCGTGTGGCACCTGGAACAGCGCCACGGTGGCCTCTTCCTTGCGTGCGACGGTTTTCGGCAGGGTGCCAACGGTGGCCTTGAAGCCTGCTTCGGTGGCTGCGCGAACGCCGCCTTCGAAGCCATCGGCAATCACATCACCCAAGGCGTAGACACCGTTGATGCCACCAACGCACTCGCGCTTTTGCGGCGCATCACCCGGCACGAAGCCGAGGATGTCGTCACGCCACACCGGGCGACCGCCCAGGTGCGAAGCCAGGTGAACGATCGGGCTGTAGCCGCCCGAGGAAGCGATCAGGTCGCACTCAAGGGTTTCGCCAGGGCTGGTGACCTTGTGTGCCTGCACATCGATGGCGGCCACACGGGCACCGGTGACGTGCTTGCTGCCCTTGGCCTCGACCACGGCACTGGAGGTAAGGATGCGGATGCCTTTTGCACGCGCTTCTTCAACCAGCGACCCACGCGGGTTGTGGCGGGCGTCGGCGATGGCGACCACTTGCAGGCCGGCATCGTGCCAGTCCAGCGCAGCGCGGTAGGCGTGGTCGTTGTTGGTCGACAGCACCAGCTTGCGCCCCGGGGCCACGCCGTAACGGCGCACGTAGGTGGAAACTGCACCGGCCAGCATGTTGCCCGGCACATCGTTGTTGCCGTACACCAGCGGGCGCTCGTGGGCACCGGCAGCCAGCACCACGCGCTTGGCGCGGACGCGGTGCACGCGGTGGCGAACCTGGCCGATCGGCGCGCGGTCGCCCAGGTGGTCGGTGAGGCGCTCGTGAATGGTCAGGAAGTTATGGTCGTGGTAGCCGTTAACCGTGGCGCGTGGCAGCAGGGTCACTTCCGGCAGGCCTTCCAGCTCTTTGACCACGGCACTGACCCAGTCGGCGGCAGGCTTGCCGTCGAGGGTTTCGCGGGTGTCGAGCAGGCTGCCGCCGAACTCTTCCTGCTCGTCAGCCAGGATCACGCGGGCACCGCTGCGCGCAGCGGCCAGTGCGGCAGCCAGGCCAGCAGGGCCCGCGCCGACGATCAGCACGTCGCAGTGCTGGTTCATGTAGTCGTAGCTGTCCGGGTCGTTCTGCAGCGGCGCACGGCCAAGGCCGGCGGCTTTGCGGATGTACTTCTCGTACGTCATCCAGAACGATTTCGGGTACATGAAGGTTTTGTAGTAGAAGCCCGGCGGCATCATGCTGCCACCGACCTTGCCGAGAATGCCCATGACGTCGTTGTTGACGTTCGGCCAGCCATTGGTGCTGTTGGCTACCAGGCCGGCATACAACGCCTGTTGGGTGGCACGCACGTTAGGGATCTGGGTGGCTTCGCTGGAGCCGATCTGCAGGATGGCGTTCGGCTCTTCGGTACCGGCGGCGATGATGCCGCGCGGGCGCGAGTACTTGAAGCTGCGGCCCACAATGTCGACGCCGTTGGCCAGCAACGCAGCGGCCAGGCTGTCACCGGCATAACCCTGGTAGGTCTTGCCGTTGAAGGTGAAATTCAGGACCTTGCTGCGGTCGATACGGCCGCCGCTGGCGAGGCGATAGGTCTGGCTCATACTTTTTCCCCTTGGCCTTTGACGGTCGACGCGGCGCTGGCAGCTTTGCCGTTGGCGGTCACTTGCGGCTTCTCGCCAATCTTGTAGGTTTCCAGAATTTCGTAGGTCACGGTGTCGCGGGTGACGTTGAAGTACTGGCGGCAGCCGGCAACGTGATCCCACAGTTCATGGTGAATACCGCGAGGGTTGTCACGGTAGAACATGTAGGTACCCCACTCCTCGTCGGAGCAGGCAGCAGGGTCCAGCGGGCGGGCGATGTGCGCCTGGCCAGAGGCGTGGAACTCTTCTTCGGAGCGCAGCTCGCCGCAGTGGGGACAGAAAATATGCAACATGACGGTGTCTCCGGTTAGTGGGCGACGGCGGCGGCGCCGTGTTCGTCGATCAGTGCGCCGTTGTAGAAACGGTCCATGGAGAACGGCGCGGCCAGTGGGTGCATTTCACCCTTGGCCAGGCTTGCGGCGAAGACGTTGCCCGAACCCGGGGTCGCCTTGAAGCCACCAGTACCCCAACCGCAGTTGAAGAACATGTTCTTGACCGGGGTCTTGGTAATGATCGGGCAAGCGTCCGGCGAGGTGTCCACAATGCCGCCCCACTGGCGGTTCATGCGTACGCGCGAGAGGTTGGGGAACATCTCGACGATGGCCTGCAGGGTGTGCTCGATCACCGGGTAAGAACCGCGCTGGCCATAGCCGACCCAGCCGTCGATACCGGCACCGATCACCAGGTCGCCCTTGTCGGACTGGCTGATGTAGCCGTGTACGGCGTTGGACATGATCACGCTGTCGATGATCGGCTTGATCGGCTCGGATACCAGCGCTTGCAGCGGGTGCGACTCCAGCGGCAGGCGGAAGCCGGCCAGCTTGGCCATGTGGCCGGAGTTACCGGCGGTGACCACACCAACGCGCTTGGCGCCGATGAAACCTTTGTTGGTTTCCACGCCGATGACCGCGCCGTTTTCCTTGCGGAAGCCAATCACTTCGGTCTGCTGGATCAGGTCCACGCCCAAGGCGTCGGCGGCACGGGCGAAGCCCCAGGCCACGGCGTCGTGACGAGCTACACCCCCGCGGCGCTGAACGGTCGCACCAAGGATCGGGTAGCGGGTGTTCTTCGAGCAGTCCAGGTACGGGATTTCAGCCGCGACCTGGGCGGTGTTCAGCAGTTCGCCATCGACGCCGTTGAGGCGGTTGGCGCTGACACGGCGTTCGGAGTCACGCATGTCCTGCAGGGTGTGGCACAGGTTGTAGACGCCACGCTGGGAGAACATCACGTTGTAGTTAAGGTCCTGGGACAGGCCCTCCCACAGCTTCATGGCGTGCTCGTAAAGGTGCGCCGACTCGTCCCACAGGTAGTTGGAACGCACGATAGTGGTGTTACGGGCGGTGTTGCCGCCGCCCAGATAGCCCTTCTCGATCACGGCAACGTTGGTGATGCCGTGCTCCTTGGCCAGGTAGTAGGCCGTGGCCAGGCCATGGCCGCCACCGCCAACGATCACCACGTCGTAGACCTTTTTAGGGGTCGGCGTGCGCCACATGCGCTGCCAGTTTTCGTGGTGGCTGAGGGAGTGCTTGAAAAGGCCGAAGCCCGAGTAGCGTTGCATGGTCGTTTACTCCACTCAGCGGTAAACAGGGAAATCAGCGCACAGCGCCGCGACGTTCTTCGCCACATCGGCTTCGACGTCAGCGTCACCGAGGTTGTCGAGGATGTCGCAGATCCAGCCGGCCAGGGCTACACATTGCGCAACCTTGAAGCCACGGGTAGTAACAGCCGGGGTACCGATGCGCAGGCCCGACGTGACGAACGGCGACTGCGGGTCGTTCGGCACGGCATTCTTGTTGACGGTGATGTGCGCACGGCCCAGGGCGGCGTCGGCATCTTTACCGGTCAGGCCCTGGCGAATCAGGCTGACCAGGAACAAGTGGTTGTCGGTGCCACCGGAAACCACGTCGTAGCCGCGGTCAATGAACACCTGGGCCATGGCCTGGGCGTTCTCGATCACTTGTTGCTGGTAGGCCTTGAAGCCTGGCTCTAGCGCTTCCTTGAAGCACACGGCCTTGGCGGCGATCACGTGCATCAGCGGGCCGCCTTGGGCGCCCGGGAAGACGGCGGCGTTCAGTTTTTTCTCGATCTCTTCGTTCGATTTGGCCAGGATCAGGCCGCCACGTGGGCCGCGCAGGGTCTTGTGGGTGGTGGTGGTGACCACATCGGCGAACGGGATCGGGTTCGGATACAGGCCAGCGGCCACCAGGCCGGCAACGTGGGCCATGTCGACGAACAGCAGCGCACCGACCTTGTCGGCAATGGCGCGGAAGCGTGGGAAGTCGAGGGTCTTGGAGTAGGCCGAGAAACCGGCAACGATCATCTTCGGTTTGTGCTCGACCGCCAGGCGCTCGACTTCGTCGTAGTCGATCAGGCCAGTGTTGGTGTCGATGCCGTATTGCACAGCGTTGTACAGCTTGCCCGAGGACGACACCTTGGCGCCGTGGGTCAGGTGGCCGCCGTGGGCCAGGCTCATGCCGAGAATGGTGTCACCGGCCTGCAGCAGGGCCAGGTATACGGCGCCGTTGGCCGACGAGCCGGAGTGCGGCTGAACGTTGGCGTAGTCGGCACCGAACAGCTGCTTGGCGCGCTCGATGGCCAGGGCTTCTACCTTGTCGACGTGCTCGCAGCCGCCGTAGTAGCGCTTGCCTGGGTAGCCTTCGGCGTATTTGTTAGTCAGGCCGCTGCCTTGGGCTTGCATCACGCGCTTGGAGGTGTAGTTTTCCGAGGCGATCAGCTCGATGTGGTCTTCCTGGCGCTGTTCTTCGGCATTCATCGCCGCCAGCAGTGCATCGTCATAACCCTGGATCTGGTCTTGCTTGCTGAACATCGTGTATCTCCCGGCAGCGATCGTTTTTTGTCGTGGGGCACTGTGGCCCTTTATGGCGATGGTATGACTGGCCGGGGCGGGTCAGATGCCTGCGCACGCCTTGCAATGGCGCGTTTACGACATTCGCTGTTGTGCTGTTTGTGCCGGCCCTTTCGCGGGTAAACCCGCTCCCACAGGTACGGCGGTGCTCTGAAGGCTTGTGGTATCCCTGTGGGAGCGGGTTTACCCGTGAAAGGGCCAGCACAGATAACCCAGAAATCCGCCAAGGCACCGCTTGTATAGGCAACCGCCAAAGCGATGGTTTAGAGTGCTGTTCTGCGTCGTTCACAGGACAGTGCCATGACAGACAAGAGCCAACAATTCGCCAGCGACAACTATTCCGGTATCTGCCCCGAAGCCTGGGCCGCGATGGAAAAGGCCAACCACGGCCACGACCGCGCCTACGGCGACGACCAATGGACCGAACGGGCTTCGGAGTACTTCCGCAAGCTGTTCGAAACCGACTGCGAGGTGTTCTTCGCCTTCAACGGCACCGCCGCCAACTCCCTGGCCCTGGCCTCGCTGTGCCAGAGCTACCACAGCGTGATCTGCTCCGAAACCGCCCACGTCGAAACCGACGAATGCGGCGCGCCGGAGTTCTTCTCCAACGGCTCCAAACTGCTGACCGCGCCCAGCGTCAACGGCAAGCTGACGCCCGAATCGATCCGCGAAGTGGCGCTCAAGCGCCAGGACATCCACTACCCCAAGCCACGCGTCGTCACCCTTACCCAGGCCACGGAAGTGGGCACCGTTTACCGCCCCGACGAGCTCAAGGCGATCAGCGCTACCTGCAAAGAGCTGGGCCTCAACCTGCACATGGACGGCGCGCGCTTTACCAACGCCTGCGCGTTCCTGGGTTGCAGCCCGGCCGAGCTGACCTGGAAGGCCGGCGTCGATGTGCTGTGCTTTGGCGGCACAAAGAACGGCATGGCAGTGGGTGAAGCGATCCTGTTCTTCAACCGCCAGCTGGCCGAAGACTTCGACTACCGCTGCAAGCAAGCCGGGCAGTTGGCGTCGAAAATGCGTTTCCTGTCCGCGCCGTGGGTCGGCCTGTTGGAAGATGGCGCCTGGCTGCGCCATGGCAACCACGCCAACCATTGCGCGCAGTTGCTGGCGTCGTTGGTGAGTGACTTGCCAGGGGTGGAGCTCATGTTCCCGGTGGAGGCCAACGGGGTGTTCCTGCAGATGCCGGAGCATGCCATCGAAGCACTACGGGGCAAGGGCTGGCGGTTCTATACCTTCATTGGTAGTGGTGGGGCACGGTTCATGTGTTCCTGGGATACCGACGAAGCACGGGTACGTGAACTGGCTGCAGATATTCGTTCGATCATCAAGGCATGAACAAAGGCGCTCAGCCCTGGTGACCACAAACGTTGTCACCTGACATTTTTGCCAGTTTCTCCATGCCCGACTTGGCGATAGGCTCCCCGTGTACCTGACCAGGACATCCTGATTTCAAGTCTGGAATGGAGAAACGTCGTGAGCGAATTCAAGAAAGCTGCAATGACTGAAGAACTCGTTGCCCAGCGAATCAAGGTAGGTGACACGTTCAAAGGCCATACTGTTAAACGTAAAGTCTGGAAACGCGACACACCAGGTAACTACAAGGTACATATCGTGTACGTCAACGGCGGTAAAGAAGAAAAAGAAGTGCTGGACCCGAAGCTTTCCTTCACCACAGTTTCGGGATACCTCACTTCAGGTGAATATGTCGGAGATAAACCCGTCCAGACCCAGTTCGATGAGGAAAATGGTGGCTGGGTCGTGACCGAGACACTGGTCGAACCCGTGGAGATCTAGTCTTAACCACTGCCCCCTGGACCGCTGCGCGTCATGGGGGCAAGCTGGTTTACAGCCGGAATCCCCCCATCTGTCGCGCCAGGTCATCAGCCAACCCACGCAACGCCTGACACTCCTCCCGACACCCCTGCACCTCAGCCGCCGTTTCCCGGGCCAGGTCTGAAATCCCCTGCACCGTGCGGTTGATTTCCTCGGTAACCGCCGACTGTTCTTCAGTCGCCGTCGCCACCTGGTGGTTCATGTCACTGATGTGCTCGACCTGATCGGTAATCGCCCCCAATGACGCACCGGTGCGCTGGCTCGACTCCACGCCACTGCCCGTCGCCTGCTGCCCCGCCTGCATCGAACTCACCGCCGAACCCGCGCCCAGTTTCAGCCGCTGGATCATCTGCTGCACTTCATCGGTGGACAGCTGAGTACGCCGGGCCAACGTCCGTACTTCGTCAGCCACCACGGCAAACCCACGGCCCATCTCCCCTGCCCTGGCCGCTTCGATGGCGGCGTTCAACGCCAGCAGGTTGGTCTGTTCGGAAATGCTGCGGATCACCGCCAATACTTCATCGATCGAGGCGACTTCATCGGCCAACTGGCTGACAGCATCGGCAGCCTTGCCGATATCGCCCGACATGACCTCAATACCCTGGATCGAGCGCCGTACCACTTCGCGCGCCTGCAGGGCCTCATCCCGCGCCGATTGCGAAGCCTGCGCCGCATCGCCGGCATTGCGGGCGATGTCCTGCACGGTCAGACCCATCTCGTGCACGGCAGTGGCGACCATTTCGGTCATTTCCTGCTGCCGGCCAGAGCGTTCGGCTGTGTTGTCCACAACTTGGGTCACCTGTTCCACCGCCCGGTGCAGGCGCTCGGTCGTGCGCAGTACCTCGCCTATCAAGCCACGCTGGCTGTCGAGAAAACGGTTGAAACCACGGGCCAGATCACCCAGTTCATCCAGACGGGAGTCATCCAGGCGATGGCTGAGGTCGCCCGCGCCGCTGCCGATCTGTACAAGCGCGGCAGTGACGCGGCGGATAGGCCGCACCAGCCCACGCGCCAGCACCACCACCAACAGCAGCGAGATCAGCGCCACTCCACCACCAATCAAGGTGGTAAGCCAGACCGCCTGGTGCATCTGGGCGTAGATCTCGGCTTCAGGCACCTCGGCGACCAAGGTCCAGTTCAGGTCGCGCAGCGGCAGGCCCAGCGCCAGATAGCGCTCTCCATTGCGCGTGAAACGACTGGTACGCAAGCCTTGGCCCCCCGTCATCACCGCTTTCGCCGCTTGCGCATCAAACTGTTCGACCAACTGGCGTTTGCCGCTGAAAGCGTTGTCAGGGTGTACCTGGATCAGCCCATCATTACGAACCAGGAACACCTTGCCGTGCTCGCCAAAGCTGAAGTCATGGATCAGTTTCGACAGCTCGGTCATGCGCAGGCCCATACCGGCCACGCCTACCAGCTTGCCGTCCTTTTCCACCCGGTAGTCGATGAACAGCGCCAGTTCACCCGTGGCGCCATCAATGTCGATATTGATAAACCGCTCGGCGCCGCTGTCGATGTAGCCGTAGAACCATTTGTCCTTGGGGTTACTGCGGCTGAGGGTACGGTCCAGGCCGTTCTCGTTGTAATAGTGGCCGGTTTCGGTCGAGGCAAACAGGGCAGTGAAGGCCTGGTTGCGCTGCTTGGCGGCGGTCAGGTATTCGATGAATTGTGGTGCCTGGGCGGGATTTTCGCCGGCAGCAAGCCAGTCGCGCAGCAGTGTGTTGCCGGCGATGTCTGCAGCAGCTGTCAACGGTTGGCCGAGCATGCGCTCGATGTCGTTGCGGATGGCTTCGATGCTGCCTGGCAGGGCAGTGTTGACCAGATAGCGCTCTGTGAGGCGGTTGAGCGCCACGGTGAAGATGATGACCACCACCAGGATGCTGGCCAACAGTGCAGCGCCCATGCTGGTGATCAACTGCCACTGGATGCTTTTACGCCAGATACGCATGCCCCTACTCCCCGCACATTATTGTTTTGCGAGAAGTGTATACACTTGCGTATCCAGTTAATCCAGTGATCTGAAGCAATCAGATACTCCCTGTAGGAGCGGGTTTACCCGCAAATGCGTCAGTGCATTCAGCATCGCATTCGCGGGTGAACCCGCTCCCACAGGGAGGCGGGGCAAGGCTTTATTGCTCGGCAATGGTCCGCACGATGGCGTCTACCGTGGCGTCGATCTGCGCCTGGGTACGCGCAAGGGTCTGCTGGTGTTCTTTCTGCAGTTCAACCTGTTTGGAGCACAGGTTGAGGGCAGCCAGCACCAGTAATTTGTCCCCGATCAGGGTCGGGTACTGACGCTTGGTCTCGTTCAGGGCAGTGTTGAGCATCCGTACCGCCTGGGCCAAGGTTTCTTCCTGGCCTTCGGGCGCCTTGATCGAATAGTCGATGCCGAGTATCGACACGACATTGATCGGCTGCTCTTGCAGTCTCATGCGCCGACAACGCCCGCGCTGGCGCGCTCAACCAGAGCCTGGATGCGTGCGGCGGTAGCGCCGTTCTTTTCTTCCTGCTCCATCAGCGACAGCTGCAGGGTTTCGTTCTCTTCCTTGGCCTGGGCCAGTTCCTGGCCGAGGGCGGTGTTCTGCTCGGTGAGTTGAGCGTTTTTCTGCATCAGGTCGCTGACCAGTTGCTCGATTTGATTCAGGGAAGCTTCCAGCATGGGGTCTATCTCAGGTTGTTGCGAGGGGCGCACACGATAAAGAAAACTGCCGCCCATCGCCATTAAATATCGGATTCACAAGGTTTCTAACCCGCAGATTGACAGAGTAACTACCCCCTTGTTCCGGCCTGGATCAACCGCCGGTCAGGAAAAGGTTAGCTACCTCACAATTTCTGCCGGTCGCGCTCAAGACTGGGCAGTCACGACCGATAGCCCGGCAACTCCCGTTTCGGCGCATTTTGCGCACGCTTTTTTCTCTTGCCTGGATCCCTTCCTCCATGTCTCTACGCAACATGAATATCGCCCCGCGCGCGCTACTCGGCTTCGCGCTTATCGGCCTGCTGATGCTCGGCCTTGGCATCTTCTCGGTGGTGCAAATGGGCAACATCCGCCAGGCTGGCGTGGCTATCGAGCAGGTCAGCGTGCCGAGCATCAAGATCCTCGACGAACTCACCGCGCTGAACCTGCGCATGCGCACCCTCTCCTACCGCCTGCTGCTCAACCGCGAGCCGGAAACCCAGCGCGACACCCTGAACCTGCTGGACCAGCGCAATACCCAGATCGACCGCGCCCGCCAGGCCTACCTGCCGATGATCAGCGCCGCCGACGAACAGGCCGCGTTCGACCAGTACGGCCAGTTGCTCAACCAGTACCGCCAGCTGGAGTCGCGCATGCGCACCCTGAGCCAGGCCGACCGCCTGGATGACCTGCGTGACTTGCTCAACCGCGACCTGCTGGCCAACTCCGAACAGATCAACAAGGTCATGGACACCTTGGTGCGCATCAACACCGACCAGGCCCGCGCCACCAACGAGAAAGCTGCCAGCCAGTACGCTGCTGCGTTTGCCCTGGTGATCGGTTTGTTGATCGCAGCGACCGTACTGACTTTCATCTGCGCATTCCTGCTGACCCGCAGCATCGTCAAGCCGATCGAAGAAGCACTCAAGAGCGCCGAACAGGTCGCCGACGGTGACCTGACTCATGTCATTCGCGCCGAAGGTACCGATGAAGCCGCTCGCCTGTTGCGCGCCATGGCCCGAATGCAGGACACGTTGCGCGACACCCTGCAACAGATCGCTGGCTCCGCCACCCAGCTGGCCTCGGCGGCAGAAGAGCTGAATGCCGTTACCGACGAAAGCGCCCGTGGCCTGCAACAGCAGAACAACGAAATCGAACAGGCCGCCACTGCCGTGACAGAAATGACCAGCGCCGTGGAAGAAGTGGCACGTAATGCCGTGAGCACTTCCGAAGCGTCCAGCGAAGCCAGCCGCTCGACCGGTGATGGTCGTGACCTGGTGATGGAAACCGTCGGAGCCATCGAACGCATGAGCGGTGATGTGCAGGCAACCGCCAGGCTGATTACTCACCTGGCCGAGCAGTCTCGCGACATTGGCAAGGTGCTGGATGTGATCCGTGGCCTGGCCGACCAGACCAACCTGCTGGCACTCAACGCGGCGATCGAGGCAGCGCGGGCCGGCGAGGCGGGCCGTGGTTTTGCCGTGGTGGCCGATGAGGTACGGGCACTTGCTCACCGTACCCAGCAGTCGACCAGCGAGATCGAGCGGATGATCGGCAGCATTCAAGGCGGTACGGAAGAGGCTGTGGAGTCAATGCGTACCAGCACCGAGCGTGCCGAATCCACCCTGAACATCGCACGCGGCGCAGGCATGGCGCTGGATACCATTGCCGGTGCGGTGGCGCAGATCAATGAGCGTAACCTGGTGATTGCCAGCGCTGCGGAAGAGCAGGCACAGGTGGCGCGCGAGGTGGACCGCAACCTGGTGAACATCAATGATCTGTCGGTGCAGAGTGCAACCGGTGCGCATCAGACCAGCGCGGCAAGTGCCGAGTTGTCGCGACTTGCCGTGGACCTCAATGGCTTGGTAGCCCGGTTCCGCACCTGAAAACATTCGCGGGTAAACCCGCTCCCACAGGAATTGCGCATACCTTGAGGTAAGCACCCAAGCTGTGGGAGCGAGTTCACCCGCTAAGAGGCCGGCACAAGCAGCAAAAGACAGTTGCGCCCACAGGGTTTACCGCTGTCCTTAAGCAGGGCGGTCATCTCTGTGGGAGCGGGTTTACCCGCGAAGAATTTCAATTGGTCGCTGGATCAGTAATCGATCCGCACATCCCCTTTCGGCACGCTGCAGCACGACAGAATGTAGCCCTCGGCTTCGTCCTCTTCAGTAATGCCGCCGTTGTGCTCCATTTCCACCTCGCCGCCCAGCTTCAGCACCTTGCACGTCCCGCAAATGCCCATGCCGCAAGCTTTCGGAATCATCAGCCCAACCTTTGCCGCCGCCGCATGCACAGTCTCACCCGGGGCGATGCGAATGCTCTTCTCGCTGCCGATGAACTCCACCAGGTTGAGGTCGGAAACATCCAGCTCTGGAGCATCAGCTGCCTGTTCCGCGTGCTCCACCGCATCGGCCTTGGCCTCTGGCGGCGTAGCCCCGAAGGATTCCTCGTGGTAGTTCTTCATGTCGAAGCCGACCGCTTCGAGCATGCGCTTGACCGCGCTCATATATGGCGTCGGGCCGCAACAGAACACCGTGCGCTCCATGTAGTCCGGCGCAATCAGCTCCATCAGCCGCTGGTTCAGGTAGCCGCGGTAACCCGCCCACGGCTCGCCCAGGCCATGCTTCTCGCAAATGATGTGAAGGCTGAAGTTGGGGATGCGCGAAGCCATCTGTTCCAGCTCGCGGTGGTAGATGATGTCCTTCGGCGAACGGGCGCTGTGCACGAACACCATGTCGACATTGGCATTGGTGTCGTAGAACCAGCGCGCCATCGACATCACCGGGGTAATGCCGACGCCGCCCGACAGGTACAGCACCTTGCCGGCCGGGAAGTCGATGGCGTTGAACAGCCCCACCGGGCCGTGCACCGGCAGCTCGGCGCCTTCGTGCATGGTGTCGTGGAGGAAGTTGGACACCAGCCCGCCCGGTACACGCTTGACGGTGATCGAGAAGCTGTAGGGCACCGACGGTGAACTGGAGATGGTGTAGGAGCGCATCACCGGCTTGCCTTCGATCTCCAGCTCCAGGGTGACGAACTGCCCTGGTTTGAAGAAGAACATGATCGGCTGGTCGGCCATGAAGCAGAAGGTGCGCACGTCCCAGGTCTCCTGGATGACCTTGACGCAGCGCACGATGTGGCGGCCGTTGGCCCAGGTCTGGGTAGTGACCGGATTGAGGAAGGTATCGGACATGTTCATCTCCAGCAGCCGACTATCGGGCTTTTATGGCTTGGATAATGCGCAAGCTGAAGGCGACGTACATTCCTGCCAGCGACATCGGCGTGCTTATCGCGACCAGCCCCGCACTACAAGGGCTGCGGCGTCGTAATTCAATTCGGCCATGTCGCCCGTGGATACGGATCACAGCGTCTTCGGACGCACACTCCACGGCAAAACAACTCGCTGTTTTCAAACAAGCAGCCTTGCGGCACCACAACAACGATTAGCCACCTTTTGCCGGCCGCACACGGCCCCGAGGAATACACGATGGACGTCACCGCAACCCTGAGCCTGGGTGATCCACTGGAACCTGCACGCAAGGCTACCGCCGAGATGCTGCAGACCCGCGAGCGCACCTACTCGCTGCCCCAGCCTTTCTACACCGACGAGCGTCTGTTCCAGATCGACATGCAGGAGATCTTCCAGAAAGAATGGCTGATCGCCGGTATGACTTGCGAAATCCCGGCAAAAGGCAACTACATCACCCTGCAGATCGGCAACAACCCGATTCTGGTGGTGCGTGGTGCCGAGGGCAAGGTGCACGCCTTCCACAACGTTTGCCGCCATCGCGGTTCGCGTTTGTGTGTCAGCGACAAGGGCAAGGTGGCCAAGTTGGTCTGCCACTACCACCAGTGGACATACGAACTCGACGGCCGCCTGCTGTTCGCCGGCACCGAAATGGGCGCCGACTTTGACATGAAGGAATACGGCCTGAAGCCGGTGAACGTGAAAGTTGCCGGTGGCTACATCTTCATCAGCCTGGCAGAAAACCCACCCGCTATCGACGAGTTCCTGGCCACCCTTGAGCACTACATGGAACCGTACGACATGGAGAATACCAAGGTGGCGGTGCAAACCACCTTGATGGAGAAGGCCAACTGGAAGCTGGTACTGGAAAACAACCGCGAGTGCTACCACTGCAGCGGTTCGCACCCGGAGCTGCTGCAGACCCTGCTGGAGTGGGACGACACCAACGACCCGCGCGCCAGCCAGGAATTCAAAGACCACGTGGCCAGCTCCGCGGCCGCCTGGGAAGCCGAGAAGATCCCGTACCTGCACAAGAGCCATGGCCTGCGTAACCGCATCGTGCGCATGCCGCTGCTCAAAGGCACCGTGTCGATGACCATGGACGGCAAGCAGGCCTGCCAGAAACTGATGGGCCGCATCAAGAACCCGGACCTGGGCTCGATGCGCATCCTGCACCTGCCGCACTCGTGGAACCACTGCATGGGCGACCACATGATCGTGTTCACCGTGTGGCCGATCAGCGCTCAAGAGACCATGGTCACCACCAAGTGGCTGGTGCACAAGGATGCCGTGGAAGGCGTGGACTACGATCCGGAGCGTATGCGCAAGGTGTGGGATGCCACCAACGACCAGGACCGCCGTTTGGCGGAAGAGAACCAGCGTGGGATCAACTCCACGGCGTATCAGCCTGGGCCTTACTCGAAGACTTATGAGTTTGGGGTGGTGAACTTCATTGACTGGTACAGCGGGCGGATGCTGAACAACCTGGGGGCGGAGCCGGCGGCGTATTTGAAGGAAGTGCAGGCGCAGTAGACCATCATCGGTGACCTGGCAGCGCTCCGGACTTAACCGCTTGAGCGCGCCAGGCAAACCATACGCTTGGAGATTTCCCTATACCTTGACAGTATGAGGGGCCGATCGTAACGACCTGATCCAATTCGCAGCTGTTGCAAATCCTCTGCCTACGTATGTAAACCCACGGCCTACGGTAGAGAGTATCTCGTCCAACATCGTCAAATCCATGAACGTCTCCCCCAATACCCCCGGAGTTTCGCGTGGATTAGTCCACAAGTAGCTGACTACTTCACGTCCTGCGGCAAAATTCCCTGTTAAACCGCCGCTAAAGTTCGTGACCGTATTTCCTAGAGCCAATAGATCCACGGCATTCTGAACACCTGGGGTCACCCCGTTGACGGCGGCGACCACCTGCCCTGCTACACCAAAAGCGCCGGTCATGCTGAACTGCTGGTTCGAAACTCTGGATAGAGCCGGTAGGTCCTGATGAGGAGCAGGAGATGGATTCGTCCCGCTGTTAGCCGCCTTAGCCTTCCTGTGCCCGACCACATTCTTCATTGTTCGAACGACCGCGCCCGAGAAGGTGGCTCCGCTGGAGAGCAAACCAACGCCCCTGAGTATGGCGCCCCAGAATGCGCCGCTTGGGTCATGCCGGTTTACCGGATCACCGCCACAGTAGACGTAACCATTGATGCCTCCCCTGGAAAACGGACTGAGCGAGTCGCAGGTCGTGAAGCGCATCAGGGTCGGGCTATAGAAACGGCGGCCATTTCCCAACGGATAGTTGCCCGTGAGCGGATCGCGATGCTGGCCACCAAAAGCCAGCGCCGATGCTGGTCTGGTTTTCATGAAGCCGTAAGGTGAATAAGCGTGCAAACCTGGCAACACGGAGCGCTGTAGATCTGTCGTCAATAAATGAGTCGCCATAGGTTATCCACAGGAAAGAGCTGATAGGAATACCGTAGCGGTGACTGGAAGGTTTGCCTACTGGTATAAATGTCAGGACGAATGGCTGATCATTTTTTGGTCAAACACAGCAAGGCACCATAACTGTTGGGCTACAGAAGACTCCGTACACCTTACCCACAGAAGCACCAACAGAGTTTGTGAGCAAAACGCGAACGTGAAGCGTCTGGGTTGTGGATAAGCGATTCAAGGCCTTGATAACCATGGATCAGAAGCCTTTCGCACCAAATTGATCATTTATTAATCAACTCCTTGCAAGCCATGACCTGTGCAGCTTTCAGGTAATGCCGAACAGATTATCCACAGAGCAGCTAACAGCGATTGTGGGCAAAACCAGACAACGCCACGTCCATCTGTAGCTGATGAGCCAAGTCAGCGCTGATCACTTTATGATCAAAACTCTGTAAGCCAGGCTACATAGGGCTTACAGCCATGCGCCAACACTTTATCCACACCTTGGCGAACAGATTCCGTGGGCAAAACAAACGTGTACCTGATATTTCTGCCAGTTTCGCCAAATCCAGCGATGTGATTGGGTAATAGCCACTACTTTGGCATTACTCAGGAGTGACTTATGCACAGCCGCCAGGAAGGCACTGTGAAGTGGTTCGATGAAAAGCGGGGGGATTGGGGTTATCAGCGCCGCAGTGAATGTGGTGTTATCGAAGGGGGAACGGGTGTTATTCGAACCAGTGAGCGAGGCGCTAGGCTGTTGGGCGTTCAATGTGGCCAAGGCACATCATTAGCCTGTCAGGCCCAATCGCCGGCAAGCCTGCTCCCACAGGTATTGCACAGGGCCCGAAGGCAGTAGTAATCCTGTGATAGCCGGCTTGCCGGCGATGAGGCCAGCTCAGGCTTCAGCGCAACACGCCCTCTTCCACCAGCAGCTTGAGGATGGCCTCGGCGCCCTCCTGTGGCGAAACATCCTTCAACACCTTGCCACCGCCCCCACTGGCCTTGGCCGTTGCCGCCTTCATCCGGTCAGCACCGCTTTTGGCCTTGATCACCTTCAAGCGCTTGGGCCGTGGCCGGGCCGGTTGCAGCTCGGCTTCGGCCAGCAGGTCGTCCTCGACGATGGCTACGTTACGCGCCGCCAATACACCCCGGCGCGCCGGCCCGAAGGCGCTCTGGCGCGGCTTGGGCGCTGCGTTATCCACAGTTGCCAGCAACGGCAGGCGTACTTTCAGCCGACGCCGCTGACCACGTGGCAACGCTTGCAGCACCTGGGCCGTGCCGTTGTCGATCGACTCAACTTCGGCCAAGCCCACAATCAACGGCCAGCCGAGCTTTTCCGCCAGCAGAAACGGCAGCATGCCCGACCCCTCACCCGTCTCTGCCTGGCTGCCGGTCAGTACCAGCTGTGCCCCGGCGTCGCGCAGGTAATCCCCCAGTACGCCCAGCACATCGGCGCCAGCCGGCTGCTCCAGCACGTCCAGGTGGTCCAGGCCCATGCCCAGGTAGGCGCGCAATGCCTCTTCGCGCGGGTCGCCGGCATGCACCACCTGCAAGTTATCCCCAGCCAGCTGCAACCCCAGCTCCACGGCGCGGGCATCCTGCTCGGCGCGGCGGGCGCGGCCGGAGCTTGGGTGGGCACCAATGGAAACCAGGCTGATCACTTTCGTACTCATGCTCGTGCCCTTATGCCGCGTCGCGCTGGCCGCCGCTGCGGTAGTTGTCCACAGCCTCGATCAGTGCCTTGAGAATTGCCGAGCTGTCGCCAATCACCGACAGGTCGGCCCGTTTGATCATGTCGCAGCCAGGGTCCATGTTGATCGCCACCACCTTGTCGCAGGCGCCGATGCCTTGAAGGTGCTGGATCGCCCCCGAGATACCCACAGCCACGTAGACCCGTGCGGTAACCCAGGTACCGGTGGCACCTACCTGGCGGTTGCGCGGCATGAAGCCGTCGTCCACCGCCACCCGCGAGGCGCCTTCGGTGGCGCCCAGGGCCGCCGTGGCCTGGTGATACAGGTCCCAGTCCTTGACGCCATTGCCACCGGAAACGATGAATTCGGCTTCGGCCATGGCGATGGTGGCCGGATCGACGGCCACCGAGCCTAGGTCTTCGATACGCGTCAGGCTGCGTGCCACGCTTGTGGACAACTCCACCGGCAACGCTTCGTGGCGGGTTTCGCTGACCGGTTCGGCACACTCTGCCGCCGCCAGGATCAGGCGCGGTACGGCGCGTTGCAGGTCTTGCTGGCCGGCACCGGCGCGGCCGATGCACTGGCCATCCTTGACCTGCCACACCCGCGTCGCCGGGCGCTCACCCAGCGCTGCGCCCAGGCGCCGGCCCAGTTCGCCACCACCGGTGCGGCTGTCGGGCAGCAGCCAATGGCGCGGGGTGAACTGGTTATCCACAGCACGCAGGCCTTGAACCAGCTGCTCCGGCGCATAACCTTCGAAGGCCTCGCCCTCGATGACCAGCAAGCGGTCGACGCCCGCTGTGGAAAAGTTGCTTTCCTTGTGTTCGCCAAACACCACCGCCAGCACCGCACCATCGCTGCCAGCCAGGCTGTGGGCCAGGCCAAGCAGGTCGCGGTCGTGGCTGCTGAGGCGGCCACCGACCATGTCGGGCACCACGGCAATGTAGAACGCCGGCGCCGGCACCTGGTGCAGCGGCAATTTGACTTCGGCCGCCGCCGTGCGCCGCCCGCCCACACCGGTGCCCTGCTGGGCGCCACTGCGGTCGATGCGCTTGATGCCAGCCGGGCCGATGAAGCCTGCGGCAATCGCATGGGGGTTCTTGCGGATGAGGCCGTTAGGCCCCATCCAGCTGGTCTGTTGTGTTTGCATGGCTGCATGCAGCGGGTGCAGACGGTTACGGGCGATCCACTCGGCGCGTGGGTCGCGGCGGATAATGTCGCTCATCAGTGCACCTCCGCAGGTTCACGTTTAGCCGATTGCGGCTTTGGGGCGGCAGGAGACTCCTCTTCGATCAGCACATCGGCCACCAGCTCGGCCAGGTCCTTGATCTGTGGGCGTGGTTCGACCACGCCTTCGAGCATGGCGGTGCACTGCGGACAACCCACGGCCACCAGTTCGGCCTCGGTCTCGCGAATGTCGTCCATGCGCATGTCGGGGATACGCTGCTTGCCCGGGATGTCGGTGATCGGCGCACCGCCACCACCGCCGCAGCAACGGGAACGGAAGCCCGAGCGCTGCATCTCGCGCACTTCGATACCCAGCGCCTTGAGCACTTCACGCGGGGCTTCGTACTCGCCGTTGTAACGGCCCAGGTAGCACGGGTCGTGGTAGGTGACGCTGCCACCCTTGTGCTGGCCGAGGTTGAGCTTGTTGGCCGCGATCAGTTCGGCAATGTAGGTGCTGTGGTGCTGCACCTGGTAGTCGCCGCCCAGGGCGCCGTACTCGTTCTTCAGCACATGGAAGCTGTGCGGGTCGCAGGTGACGATGCGCTGGAACTTGTACTTGGCCAGGGTCTGGATATTGCGTTTGGCCAATTGCTGGAAGGTCGCCTCGTCGCCCAGGCGGCGTGCCACGTCGCCGCTGTCGCGTTCTTCCAGGCCGAGCACGGCAAAGTCCACGCCCGAAGCCTTGAGCACTTTGACGAACGCGCGCAGGGTGCGCTGGTTGCGCATGTCGAAGGCACCGTCACCGACCCAGAACAACACTTCGGTGGTTTTCACCTCCGACAGCAGTTGCAGGTTGAGGTCGGCGGCCCAGTTCATGCGGCCACCAGGAGCGAAACCGCCCGGGTTGTCGGTGGCGATCAGGTTGTCCAGCACCTCGGCGCCCTTGTTCGGGGTAGCGCCCTTTTCCAGGGTGAGGTGGCGGCGCATGTCGACGATGGCATCGACGTGCTCGATCATCATCGGGCATTCCTCGACGCAGGCACGGCAGGTGGTGCACGACCACAGCGTTTCAGCGTCGACCAGGCCATTGACGATCGGCTGGTGCGGATTGCCGCCGTGTTCACCGATCGGTTTGCCCGGGTAAGGGCTGCCAGCGAACTGCGCGTCGGTACCACCGGCCAGGCCGACAACCATGTCCTGGATGAGCTTTTTCGGGTTCAGCGGCTGGCCGGCGGCAAAGGCCGGGCACATGGCTTCACATTTACCGCACTGCACGCAGGCATCGAAGCCCAGCAGCTGGTTCCAGGTAAAGTCCACCGGCTTTTCCACGCCCAACGGTGCGTTCGGGTCTTCCAGGTCCAACGGCTTGAGGCCGGTGGAGCGGCCGCCGCCGAAGCGCTCGGCGCGGCGGTGCCAGGCCAGGTGCAGGGCACCGGCGAAGGCGTGCTTCATCGGACCGCCCCAGGTCATGCCGAAGAACAGCTCCGACACGCCCCACAGCACGCCCAGGCCGAGAATACCGACCATCACCCAGCCACCGGTATTGGCCGGCAGGATGCCGGCGACCGGCAAGGTGGCGATGAAGAAGCTCGCGGCGAACGCCAGCAGGCTTTTTGGCAGGCGCATCCACGGGCCCTTGGACAGGCGCGAAGGCGGGTTGAGGCGGCGTTTGAAGACGAAGATGGCGCCGCTGAACATGATCACCGTGGCCACCAGCAACGCGTAGCCGAGGATTTTGCTTTGCAGGCCAAATCCGTGCACCAGGATCGCCAGCACGGCCGACAGCACAAAACCGCCTGCGGTGGCCACGTGGGTCTTGGACATGTACTTGTCGCGCTCGACCACGTGGTGCAGGTCCACCAGGTAGCGGCGCGGCATGGCCAACAGGCCGCCGATCAGGTCGACCTTGGCGGCCCGGCCACGCCGCCACATGCGCACCCGGCGCAGGGCGCCGAGCACTGCCAGGCCAAGGGCAGCGAACAGCAGGATGGGTAGAAGGGTGTTCAACATGGGAGGCTCCCACAACAGCTGGATTCTTGCGCCGCTCTGGCGCCTGGACTGGCCCTCTGTGGGAGCGGGTTTACCCGCGAATGCGTCAGGTCAGACAACGACGTTGCTTGGGCTGACGCATTCGCGGGTGAACCCGCTCCCACAGGGGACCGCGCTCAGTGGCGGCGACTGTTAACGATCAGAAGTCCTTGCACAGGCGCAAGGCGTCGTAGATCGCCGCATGCACGTTGCGCTGGGCCACGCAGTCGCCGATGCGGTACAGCAGGTAGCCTTCGCCCGGCTGGCTGAGGATCGGCTGTGGCTTGATGGCAAACAGCGCCTCCACGTCGATCTGGCCTTTGTTGCGCGAACCTTCCTTCAGGGCGTAATACAACTGCTCGTCAGGGCGCACACCGTTCTCCACCACCACCTGGTCGACCACGCGTTCTTCCTTGGCGCCGGTGTATTCGTTTTCCAGCACCGCCACCAGCTTGTCGCCTTCGCGGTAGACCTTTTCCAGCATCATGTCGCCGGTCATGATCACTTCTTTCGGGTACATGCTGCGGTAGTAGGTCGGGAAGGTGGTACCGCCCATGGCCACGCCCGGCTTGATGTCGTCAGTGACGATCTCGACCTGGCTGCCCTTGTCGGCGATAAAGTCGGCCACCGACATGCCGGTGAACTCGCAGATGGTGTCGTACACCAGCACGTTCTTGCCCGGCGCAACCTTGCCGTCGAGCACATCCCAACTGCTCACCACCAGCCCTTCGGCGGCGCCCCAGTGCTCGTTCTGCTCAAGGAACGAATGCCCGCCCACCGCCAGCACGATCACATCCGGGCGCAGGTCCTGGATGGTCGCCACGTCGGCAGCAGTCCCCAGGCGCAGGTCGACCTTCAGGCGCGCCAGTTCCAACTGGTACCAACGGGTGATACCGGCGATCTGGTCACGCTGCGGCGCCTTGGCGGCGATGGTGATCTGCCCGCCAATCTGGTCCTTTTTCTCGAACAGGGTCACGTCATGACCGCGCTCGGCAGCCACACGGGCCGCTTCCATGCCCGCCGGGCCTGCGCCAACCACCACCACCTTGCGCTTGACGCCGGTGGTCTTCTCGATGATGTGCGGCACGCCCATGTATTCACGGGACGTCGCGGCGTTCTGGATGCACAGCACATCCAGGCCTTGGTACTGGCGGTCGATGCAGTAGTTGGCACCGACGCACTGCTTGATCTGGTCGATCTGGCCCATCTTGATCTTGGCGATCAGGTGCGGGTCGGCCATGTGCGCACGGGTCATGCCGACCATGTCCACGTAGCCGCCTTCGAGGATACGCGTAGCCTGGTTCGGGTCCTTGATGTTCTGCGCGTGCAGTACAGGGACCTTGACCACTTCCTTGATGCCGGCCGCCAGGTGCAGGAACGGCTCCGGCGGGTAGCTCATGTTGGGAATGACGTTGGCCAGGGTGTTGTGGGTGTCGCAACCCGAGCCGACCACGCCGATGAAGTCGAGCATGCCGGTGGCGTCGTAGTAAGCAGCAATCTGCTTCATGTCCTCGTGGCTGAGGCCATCGGGGTGGAACTCGTCGCCACAGATACGCATGCCCACGCAGAAGTCGTCACCCACTTCAGCACGCACGGCTTTCAGCACTTCCAGGCCGAACTTCATGCGGCCCTCGAAAGTGCCGCCCCATTCGTCGGTACGCTTGTTGACCCGTGGGCTCCAGAACTGGTCGATCATGTGCTGGTGCACCGCCGACAGTTCCACGCCGTCCAGGCCGCCCTCTTTGGCACGACGCGCAGCCTGCGCGTAGTTGCCGATGACGCGCCAGATCTCTTCCACCTCGATGGTTTTGCAGGTGGCGCGGTGCACGGGCTCACGGATGCCCGACGGCGACATCAGGGTCGGCCAGTTGAAGCCGTCCCAGCGCGAGCGACGGCCCATGTGGGTAATCTGGATCATGATCTTGGCGCCATGCTTGTGCATGGCGTCGGCCAGGTTCTGGAAGTGCGGGATGATGCGGTCGGTCGACAGGTTGACCGATGCCCACCACTCCTGCGGGCTGTCGATGGCCACAACGGACGAGCCGCCGCAGATCGCCAGGCCGATACCGCCCTTGGCCTTTTCTTCGTAGTACTTCACATAGCGGTCGGTCGTCATGCCGCCGTCAGTGGCGTAGACCTCGGCGTGCGCGGTGCTGAGCACGCGGTTGCGGATGGTCAGTTTGCCGATCTGGATCGGCTGGAACATTGCTTCGAATGCCATGACGCTATCTCCGGCTTACAACGGCTTTGTAACGAACAGGCCATCTTCGTGGCCTTCTTCCGAACCGCCGTAGACCTGTTCGGCCACGGTGCGGATCTTGCTGCCGCGGGCAGCGAGAATCTGGTCCATGGCGCCGGCAAACCAGCCGGTGAACATGTAGTCGACCTTGCGGCCGCACTTGCCATAGACGTACACGAACGCAGAGTGCTTGAGCTTGACGCTGCAAGTACCTTTATCCAGGTCGATGTCCTGGATTTCGAACAGGCCCCAGCCACGCTGGCTCAGGCGCTTCATGTAGTGCTCGAACACCGCCACGCCTTCCAGGCCATGGCACTCGGCTTCTTTTTCACACCAGTGCCAGGCGGACTTGTAGCCGGCCTTGTAGAGGATCTCGGCGTAGGCGTCGGCGCCCAGCACTTCCTCGATGCCGATGTGGTTGTTGACGAAGAAATGGCGCGGTACGTACAGCATCGGCAGGGCGTCGCTGGTCCAGACACCGGTCTCGCTGTCGACTTCGATTGGCAATTGCGGGGCGATCTTGGCCATGGAAACTCAACTCCATAAAATTTTTATGTGGGTGCCCCGGCGTTGCTGGCAGGGGCTATCAGGCTTGGAGAGCGGCTTACTCGCCCCAGACGTCCTTGAGGACGTTGACCCAGTTCTCGCCCATGATCTTGCGTACCACGCGCTCGGAGTGGCCGCGCTTGAGCAGGGTTTCGGTGAGGTTGGGGAACTCGCCGACAGTGCGGATGCCGAGCGGGTTGATGATCTTGCCGAAGTTGGTCAGGCGACGGGCGTAGCCCTTGTCGTGGGTCAGGTACTCGAAGAAGTCCTGGCCGTGGCCCTGGGTGAAATCGGTACCGATACCGATGGCGTCTTCACCAACGATGTTCATGGTGTACTCGATGGCTTCGGCGTAGTCGTCGATGGTCGAGTCGATACCCTTGGCCAGGAACGGCGCGAACATGGTCACACCGACGAAACCGCCGTGGTCAGCGATGAACTTCAGCTCTTCGTCCGACTTGTTGCGCGGGTGCTCCTTCAGGCCCGAGGGCAGGCAGTGGGAGTAGCACACCGGCTTTTTCGATTCGAGGATGACTTCTTCAGAGGTTTTGGAACCCACGTGGGACAGGTCGCACATGATGCCGACGCGGTTCATTTCCGCCACGATTTCGCGGCCGAAGCCCGACAGGCCGCCGTCACGCTCGTAGCAACCGGTACCTACCAGGTTCTGGGTGTTGTAGCACATCTGCACGATGCCCACGCCCAGCTGCTTGAACACGTCCACGTAGGCGATCTGGTCTTCGAAGGCATGGGCGTTCTGGAAGCCGAACAGGATACCGGTCTTGCCCAGTTCCTTGGCCTTGCGGATGTCGGCGGTGGTGCGCACCGGCATCACCAGGTCGCTGTTGTCGCGGATCAGCTTCTGGCTGGCAGCGATGTTGTCGACGGTTGCCTTGAAGCCTTCCCAGACCGACACCGTGCAGTTGGCCGCAGTCAGCCCGCCTTTGCGCATGTCTTCAAACAGCTCGCGGTTCCACTTGGCAATGATCAGGCCGTCGATGACGATGCTGTCGGCGTGAAGTTCGGCTGGGCTCATCAGGCTGTCCCCTTTTATTGAATGGGTTGGCGCCAAACCTTGTGCCGGCGCTTTGGGGCCAGCATATGCCTGTGCCCAAAGGCGCCCCGATGCAAAAACGACAGGGGGTTTGCCGAAAGCGTCAATGCGCGACAACAGGCCTTCTGCCGCGCCGTCTGGCGATGAGAGACAGTCTCGATAGCGATGTTTGCGGCCGCTTTATGAACTTTCGGACAGGTAGCTACCGCCGCGCCTTCGTCTGAGCGAGAATCCCAGCGATTCGTCAGCCTGTTGAGGAGGAAAGGGATGAAATCAATGGCATGGCTGGTACTGCTGGCCGTCGTATCGGGCGCCCAGGCCGGCGAGGAAGAAAGCACGCCGTGCGACAACGTCGAGACCGACCAGCAGACATTCGCTTGTGCGGCGTTCAACAAGCAAACTGCCGAGCGGGAGCTGAACGCGGCGTATGACGACCTGATACAGCGTATTCGCGACCAATATGCAGATGAAGGCGACCAGACTTCTGCGCTGATCGGGCGCATGGATGCGGCCGAGAAGCTGTGGACACAGTTGCGTGATGCTGATTGCAAGGTTGAGACCTATGCCGAGAAGCCGGGGAGCAAGGCGTTCCAGGCGGCGTGGGATACCTGCGTTGCGCAGCGTAGTGATGACCGGTCGGAGTATTTGCAGTCCATTGGGCAGCAGTAAACCTGTGCAGGCCTCTTCGCGGGCAAGCCCGCTCCTACAAAAGGTGGTGATTGCCCTGTAGGAGCGGGCTTGCCCGCGAAGAGGCCGGTACAGGCAAAACTCACACAGCCCTGGCCAACCTGTCTTCTCGCGGGCAACGCTGATACCGCGCCCGGTAACAGCGGGTAAAGTACGAAGCCGACTCGAACCCGCACGCCACGCCCACCTCCAGCACACTCATGTCGGTCTGACGCAACAATTGCCTGGCTTTATCCAGCCGTAGCCGCAAATAGAAGCCACTGGGCGTGTCATCCAGGTGCACGCGAAACAGCCGCTCCAACTGGCGCCGGGTCACCTGCACCGCTTCGGCCAGTACCTGGGTATTGAGCGGCTGTTCGGTGTTGCGCTCCATCTCCCCGATCACCTTCACCAGTTTCTTGTTGCTGATGCCATAGCGGCTTGCGATCTGCATGCGCTGGTGGTCCTGTCGCTGGCGGATGCGCCCGAGCACGAACTGCTCCGACACCTGCACCGCCAGTTCGCTACCGTGGGCCTGGGCAATCAGGTCGAGCATCAGGTCGATTGACGCCGTGCCACCCGCGCAGGTAATGCGCCGCCGGTCGATCTCGAACAGCTCCCGGGTCGCCTGCAGGCTCGGGTAGTTCTCCTTGAACGCCTCCAGCGCCTCCCAGTGCACGGTGGCGCGGTGGCCGTCGAGCAGGCCCGCCTCGGCCAGCACCACCGCGCCGGTATCGATGCCACCCAGAATCACCCCCTCATGGTCCAGCCGGCGTAGCGCCTGCTGCAGCGTCGGCCCGTAGCAGGCCAGTGGCTCGAAACCGGCGACGATCAGCAGGATGCCACCAGGCTCGCCCGCTGCCAGCGCCGCATCGGCGTTCACCGACATACCATTGCTGGCCTGCACCGCGCCGCCATCCAGGCTCAGCACCTGCCAGCAGTACGACGGCCCCTTGAAGCGGTTGGCCACCCGCAGCGGCTCCAGAGCACTGATGAAACCCATGGCCGAGAACCCGGGCAACAACAGGAAATGAATGATTTGCGGCATTGCATGCTCCACGGCAAAGGTGGTCGCCTCCGTGCAAATGTTGGTCGCCAGGGTGCGATTTCCCACCCTTACAGCAGCGTAGCTTCTTCATACGGCCCAGAGAGGTCAGAACCCCATAACAATATGCACTGCCGATGGAGAGCCACCATGCACAGCTTGATCCGCCGCAGCCTGTTGACCCTTGCCCTGAGCAGCCTCGCCACTTCCCCGCTTTTCGCCGCCGAGCCCGCGGCCTGCAAGAACGTCCGCCTGGGCGTGGTCAACTGGACCGACGTCATCGCCACCAGCGCCATGGCCCAGGTGCTGCTCGACGGCCTGGGTTACCAGACCAAGCAGACCAGCGCCTCGCAGCAGATCATCTTCGCCGGCATCCGCGACAAACGCCTGGACATGTTCCTGGGTTACTGGAACCCGATCATGACCCAGACCATTACCCCGTTCGTCGACGCCAACCAGGTCAAAGTGCTCGACAAGCCTAGCCTGGAAGACGCCCGCGCTACCCTGGCCGTGCCGAAATACCTCTACAACAAGGGTTTGAAGACCTTCGCCGACATCCACAAGTTCGAAAAAGAGCTGGGCGGCAAGATCTACGGCATTGAGCCCGGCTCCGGCGCCAACACCCAGATCAAGGCAATGATCACCAAGAACCAGTTCGACCTGGGCAAGTTCCAGTTGGTCGAGTCCAGCGAGGCCGGCATGCTTGCCGCCGTCGACCGCGCGGTGAGGCGAAAGGAAGCAGTGGTGTTCTTCGGCTGGGCGCCGCACCCGATGAACGTCAACATCGACATGGCCTACCTGGGCGACAGCCAGGATGCGCTCGGCCCTGACGAAGGCCGCGCGACGGTGTGGACGGTGACCGCACCGGACTACGCCGAACGTTGCCCCAACGCCCACCGCCTGCTGGCCAACCTGAGCTTCAGCGCCGAGGACGAGAGCCGCATGATGCAGCCGCTACTCGACCACAAGGACGCGCTGGAATCGGCCCGCCAATGGCTGAAAGACCACCCCAAGGACAAGGCCCGCTGGCTGGAAGGTGTGACCACCTTCGATGGCAAGCCGGCTGCGGACAACCTCAAGCTCACTGCCAACTGACAGGGCCTCATCGCCGGCAAGCCGGCTCCCACAGGTTCTCCACATGACCAGGGTTCACCACGAACCCTGTGGGAGTTGGCTTGCCGGCGATAGGGCCAGTACAAACAACACAAGGAACCCCGCCATGAACCATGATGTCATCATCACCTGTGCCCTCACCGGCGCTGGCGACACCGCCTCGAAAAGCCACTTGGTCCCGGTCACCCCCAAACAGATCGCCGACGCCGCGGTAGAAGCCGCCAAAGCCGGCGCCACCGTCGTCCACTGCCACGTCCGCGACCCACAAACCGGCCGTTTCAGCCGCGATGTGGCGCTGTACCGCGAAGTGATGGAACGCATCCGCGAAGCTGACGTGGACATCATCGTCAACCTCACCGCCGGTATGGGTGGCGACCTGGAAATCGGCCCTGGTGAAACGCCCCTGGAGTTCGGCCCGGGCACCGACCTGATCGGCCCGCTGGAGCGCCTGGCCCATGTCGAAGCCCTGCTGCCGGAAATCTGCACGCTCGACTGCGGCACCCTCAACTTCGGCGATGGCAACTCGATCTACGTTTCCACTCCCGCCCAACTGCGCGCTGGCGCCAAGCGCATCACCGAACTGGGGGTGAAAGCCGAGCTGGAAATCTTCGACACCGGCCACCTGTGGTTCGCCAAGCAAATGATGAAAGAAGGCCTGCTCGAAGACCCACTGTTCCAGTTGTGCCTGGGCATCCCGTGGGGCGCGCCGGCCGACACCACCACCATGAAAGCCATGGTCGACAATCTGCCTGCCAACGTCACCTGGGCCGGCTTCGGCATCGGTCGCATGCAGATGCCGATGGCGGCGCAGGCAGTGCTGCTGGGCGGCAACGTGAGGGTGGGCCTGGAAGACAACCTGTACCTCGACCGCGGCGTGCTGGCCAGCAACGGCCAACTGGTCGAGCGCGCGGTGGAGATCATCTCGCGCCTCGGTGCCCGCGTAATGACCCCGGCTGAAGGCCGGGAAAAGATGAACCTCAAACGCCGCTGACCCTTCCTGGAGACCAACATGACCTTCATCACCGAGATCAAGACCTTCGCCGCCCCGGGTAGCGGCGTGATCGGCAGCGGCTGGGTTGCACGCGCCTTGGCCCATGGCCTGGACGTAGTCGCCTGGGACCCGGCACCCGGCGCCGAGCAGGCGCTGCGCAAACGCATCGCCAACGCCTGGCCGGCACTGGAAAAGCAAGGTCTGGCGCAAGGCGCATCGCAACACCGCCTGAAATTCGTCTCCACCATTGAGGAATGCGTTCACGACGCCGACTTCATCCAGGAAAGCGCACCTGAGCGCCTGGACCTGAAGCTCGACCTGCACGCCAGGATCAGCGCTGCAGCCAAACCCGACGCAATCATCGGCTCCAGCACTTCGGGCCTGCTGCCCAGTGAATTCTACGAGTCGGCCACCCACCCCGAGCGCTGTGTGGTCGGCCACCCGTTCAACCCGGTATACCTGCTGCCACTGGTCGAGATCGTCGGCGGCAACCGCACCGTACCTGAAGCCATAGAAGCCGCCAAAACCATCTACACCGCCCTGGGCATGCGCCCGCTGCATGTACGCAAGGAAGTCCCCGGTTTTATCGCCGACCGCCTGCTCGAAGCGCTGTGGCGCGAAGCCCTGCATCTGGTCAACGACGGCGTGGCCACTACGGGCGAAATCGATGATGCCATTCGCTTTGGCGCGGGCCTGCGCTGGTCGTTCATGGGCACCTTCCTCACCTACACCTTGGCCGGTGGTGATGCCGGCATGCGCCACTTCATGTCGCAATTCGGCCCGGCCCTGAAACTGCCCTGGACCTACCTGCCGGCACCGGAGCTGACCGACAAACTCATCGACGATGTGGTGGATGGCACCTCGGAGCAACTGGGCGAACGCAACATCGCCGCGCTGGAGCGCTATCGTGATGACACGCTACTGGCTGTGCTGGAAGCTGTGAAAACCTGCAAGGCCAAACACGGCATGGCTTTCGGCGACTGAGGAACACACGATGCCCGCACTGATCACCTACCGCACCCCAGTCCAGGAGGACTGGGTCGACTACAACGGGCACCTGCGCGATGCCTATTACTTGCTGATTTTCAGCTACGCCACCGACGCGCTGATGGAGCGCATCGGCCTGGATGCCGACAGCCGTGGGCAGAGCGGTAATTCGCTATTCACCCTGGAGGCCCATATCAACTACCTGCATGAGGTAAAGCTGGGTACCGAGGTGTGGGTGCAGACGCAGATTATCGGCTTCGATCGCAAGCGCCTGCACGTTTATCACAGCTTGCACCGGGCCGGGTTCGACGAGGTGCTGGCGGCGAGCGAGCAGATGCTGCTGCATGTGAACATGGCCGGGCCGAAGTCGGCGCCATTCGGAAACAAGAGCCTGGAGCTCATGCAGCAGTTGATCAAGCATCAAGAAACGGAACCGGTGCCAGCCTGTGTTGGCAGGGTCATCAGCCTGGCGCAGTGATGGTACGCCAGACCTGATCAGGCATCTGGCGAGCCTCTGTAGTTACAGTACTCTCAAGGGGCGCTGCTGAAGAGGCTATGGATGCGATCATTGACGGAGTCGCCACGCCAACTCCCTAAGGTGCCCGGAACTGCCGTGTAGTACCTCAGCTGAGGTAGCTTGATTTCACCGTAGAATGTTCTGCTCACGTAGCTCGGGCCGTCCAGGGTGGAACTCAGAACCTTAACAGTCGAGCCGGGCCTGACACCCCTTATTACTGCAGAAGAAACCCTGTTCTCCCAATTCATCCCGCAACCCGATGTAACGTAAGTTGTAGTCGAGCCCGAATGTAAAACTGTGCAAGATGCACCTTCGTAGTTTTCATATTCATAAAGCGTAAACATGATATCGGAGGGATAGAAGTTTTCCACAATCTCCCTGCGCTCATTGAAACGGCGCGCCGCGTCATGACGCTCGACCGTACCAATTGGAACACCCCGATATTGCAAGCGTGGGTTGGAGAAGTAGGGAATCGCGCCGTGAGAGGTCACCATGATGGTGTGCAAGGCCGGAGCTGCGGTGCGCCTGTATCCGTGCATGTAGAGAGGGTTCTGATCACCATCACCCGGGTTCCAACCGTGCAGGACACCGAGGTTGTGGCCCAACTCATGGGCCAACGTTGCGCCAATGCAACTGAATGACGAGAAGCCGAGTGCCTTGGTCGCCGTTACATAAGCTACACCGCAAACATCCGTGTAGGTCGACAGCATGGAGACCAGGTCGGCACGCAAGGCATCTCGCTCTTTACTCACCGCTTTACCAAGGTTCGTGCTGACGTTCTGGAGATCGGTCAGTTGAGCACCGTAATTTCGCCCTGTCTCGTCATATTGGGCGTCCATGAAGCCAGCCAGCTCATAGGTGATTTCAACTTTGCTGTTGATCATGAATTGATTCGCATCCTGCACGGCCTGCGCCACACGCAAGCGGTAATCCGGGTACTTGGCACGGGACTGATCGGTCGTCACCACCAACAGCCGGATGAGACTGTGTGCGGACGTTCGGCCCTGGCCGATAGGCGTGTCATTGGCCGTGCCCTGGGAAAGGTCGATCGGTTCTGCTTCGGGAGGCAGCCTGGATTCATCGATCCGCACCAGCGCATGTTGACCGGCGCCTACGGGCTCCAGCCGGTAGGCCTGTCCCTTGATGCGCATACTCCCGACTACCTGATCGCCATCACGCAGCAGCGAAATCCAGTTGAACGGGTCCATATCCACTTCGGCAGGCGACGTGAATTGACGCTTGCGATCGGAGGGCACGGCTCCGATCCAGCCTGTCATGCCTTGCTGCGAATCATTGATGCGCAGCCGATTGAAATGTATTGATGAGCCATCGCCCAGCGGAACCGTCAATGAATCGGTTGTCTTGGAAATGAGCTCAGGCCGCATATCGACCAGGCGAACATCTGCAATGGCCGGGTCCTTCAAAAGGACCGCCATACGCGCAGGATCACCGTGACCTTGCTGCAAGGCCTGCCTGTCTGTCTTTGCCTGCAGGTTGAACAGGTCATTACTGGCAGGGCCTGCAGGCTCGACAATGGGCGACACGGCTGAAGTACATGCCGTCAACAGTACCAACCCTGCGCCAATCAGGCTGTGCTTCCACGTTGTTTTTTCCATGTTTACGGCCCTTGTGATGAGAACCTCCACTACAACGGCAGCGACAATTTCAAACAACTGGCAAAAATAACAGGTTCCAAAAAATAACCCCGGAAAGCCGTGAGCATCCGGGGCCAAGAGCGAGCAACATCCACTGTGCATGAGTGAGGGTGACCAAACCCTCGGTTGCTGTAGATGGCTTGAGTGTGCGCACTTCGCGACAGGTCGATTTAGCCGGAAACGACCTGTTCTTAGCCAAAGCAGCCATGCCGGCATTCTGTTGTTGCGGGCATGTCGCGGGCGTCACAGAATCGGTCGTAAATCACAGCAGCACTCTCTTAGCGATAAAAGGGACAACAGCCATGATGCATGCGGATTTGATTGACCAGGACGATCTGGCAGGCCACCTGCGCGCGCGCGGGTTCGACATTCCGGCCGGGGCCAGTGCCGAGCAGGCTTGCGAGGCGGTGGTACGTGGGCTGACCGAGCCTAATGCGCGGGCGCTGAAGGGGATGGTGGAGCAGATGTACACCGGTAGTGCGACGATTTTGCCGGCGGTGCGCCAGGCGATCGACAAACAGCTTTTACCGGCGTTGGCGCAGTTCAACAAACGCGCTTGATCGAGTTTTCCTGTACTGGCCTCTTCGCGGGTAAACCCGCTCCTACAAGTACTGCGCTGCATCCGAAACGGTTGCAGTGCCTGTGGGAGCGGGCGTGCCCGCGATGGGGCTAGTGCTGTTTCAGAGCCTTACACTGGCAAACGTCGACTCGTTGCGCGCCTGGCTCAACGCCGCCATCGGCCCGCTGTGCGGCGACAGGGTCATGGCCTGCGGAATCGGCATCATCGCCACCTGCTGCGCAGTGTTGGAACCCACGCGCTCGTCACGCGGCGGAATGCCGAAGTACTCGCGGTAGCACTTGGAGAAGTGCGGCGTGGAGACGAAGCCGCACACCGACGCCACTTCGATGATCGACATCGGCGTCTGCTTCAGCAACTGCCGCGCGCGGATCAGGCGCAGCTTGAGGTAGTAGCGTGACGGCGAGCAGTGCAGGTACTTCTGGAACAGGCGCTCAAGCTGACGTCGCGATACCGATACGTACACCGCCAGTTCGTCCAGGTCGATCGGCTCTTCGAGGTTGGCCTCCATCAGCGCAACGATTTCCTGCAGCTTCGGCTGGTTGGTGCCGAGCATGTGCTTGAGCGGCACGCGCTGGTGGTCCTGCTCGTTGCGGATGCGTTCGTAGACGAACATTTCGGAAATCGCCGCCGACAGTTCTCGACCGTGGTCGCGGCTGATCAGGTGCAGCATCATGTCCAAAGGCGCGGTGCCACCGGAGCTGGTGAAGCGGTTACGGTCGAGGGTGAACAGGCGGGTGCTCATGTTCACCCGTGGGTAAGCTTCCTGCATGGCTGCCAGGCACTCCCAGTGCACGCTGCAGTCGAAGCCATCGAGCAGGCCGGCACATGCCAGTGCCCAGCTGCCGGTGCACACCGCACCCAGGCGGCGCGACTGGCGGGCCTGGGCCTGCAACCAGGTGACATGCTCACGGGTCACCGTGCGCTGGATGCCGACGCCACCGCAGACGATCACGGTGTCGATGGGTGGCGCGCTGTGCATGGCCGCGTCCGGCGTGATCTGCAAGCCATCACTGGCCCAGACCTGGCCACCATCGACGGTCAACGTGTGCCAGCGGTAGAGCTCGCGCCCCGACAGCTGGTTGGCCATGCGCAGTGGCTCGACGGCCGATGCCAAGGAAATCAGGGTGAAGTTGTCCAATAGAAGAAACCCGATGGACTGGGGTGCTGTGCGGTTCTGGGTTGGGGTCCCGGAGGTGTACGACGTCATCGCGATTTCTCCTCACACAAATGCAGGGTGTGCCTCAGGCGGGCACGGATTTCTTGTTATTGCCCCGGTTTCGTGTGCTGGGGCTTGGTAGCCAATCTCAACGCAAACGCCGTGCCTGAAATTGAACGGCTATCCAAAAAAACCTGAAAACGACGCCTTTGTTCGGCAATTCAGGTGCTTCGATCGGATTGGCCGGGTGTTCGCAAACGGGCGTGCTAGGCGCCGTGCGTGTAACCGCTGAGCAATTTGGTGACACGTGCAGTGTAAGTTGCCCAGAAACGACACTCTTGAGTGTCACCGACAACGCCAATACTGATAACGACACCCGACGATCGGTATGCGTCGCGTTGCACCTTAAGTGGGCATTGGTAGTGATGGTGCACCGGTTTCAAACTCAAGGGCCTCTTCGCGGGTAAACCCGCTCCTACAGGGATCGCATCGTCCTTGCAGGAGCGGGTTTACCCGCGAAGAGGCCCTTGAGGCCAGCCAGAAATCAGCACTCGACGGCGCTGACCGCCAGGCCTCCGCGTGAAGTTTCTTTGTACTTGTCGTGCATGTCGGCCCCGGTATCACGCATGGTGCGGATCACCTGATCGAGGGAAATGAAATGCTCACCGTCACCACGCAGGGCCATCTGCACCGCATTGATGGCCTTGACCGCGGCAATTGCGTTGCGCTCGATGCAGGGCACCTGCACCAGGCCACCGACCGGGTCGCAGGTCAGACCAAGGTTGTGCTCCAATGCAATTTCAGCAGCGTTTTCCAGTTGCGGTGGCGTTGCCCCTAGCACTTGCGCAAGGCCGGCAGCGGCCATGGCACAGGCCGAACCCACTTCACCCTGGCAGCCCACTTCAGCGCCGGAAATGGACGCGTTTTTCTTGCACAGGATGCCGACGGCAGCAGCACCGAGGAAAAAGTCAGTCACGCTCGACTCGTCCACCGCATCACTGAAGCGCATGTAGTAGTGCAGCACCGCCGGGATAATGCCCGCTGCGCCGTTGGTGGGCGCAGTCACCATGCGCCCGCCGGCAGCGTTTTCTTCGTTGACTGCCAAGGCAAACAGGTTGACCCACTCCATGGCGCTCATGGTCGAGCCGATCACATTGGGCTTGCCGATTTCCTGCAGGCTTCGATGCAGCCTGGCCGCGCGGCGGCGCACGTTCAACCCGCCGGGCAGCGTGCCCTCGTACTTCAGGCCGTTGTTGACACACTCCTGCATGGCCTCCCAAAGCTTGCGCAGCCCGGCGTGAATCTCTGCCTCGCTGCGCCAGACTTTTTCGTTGGCCATCATCAATTGCGACACGCTGAGGTCGTTTTGCTTGCACAGTTGCAGCAGTTCGGCGGCGCTGTTGAAGTCATACGGCAGCACGGTCTGGTCGGCGTCCAGCACACCGCTGGCCGCCTGCGCGGCATCGACTACGAAACCACCACCTACCGAGTAGTAGGTATCGCGGTGCAACTCGCCCTGCTCGCCTTCGGCAATCAGGGTCATGGCGTTGGGGTGGTAAGGCAGGTTCTCGTCCAGCAATAGCATGTCGCGGGCCCAGATGAACTCGACAGGCAGGTGCCCGTCCAGCTTCAGGGTATTGGTTTCTCGCAGGTCGGCGATGCGCGGCACAATCTGCGTCGGGTCAATGGCGTCCGGCCAGTCTCCCATCAGGCCCATGATGGTGGCGTTGTCGGTGCCGTGGCCGACACCGGTGGCCGACAGCGAGCCATACAGGCGCACCTCGATCCGCTTTACCTGCTCCAGTTCGCCGCGCTCACGCAGCCCCTGAACAAACAGGGCGCCAGCACGCATGGGGCCGACGGTGTGGGAGCTGGAAGGCCCGACACCGATCTTGAACAGGTCGAACACGCTGATGGCCATCGTCGAATCACCTCTTGCTGGGCTTGTCTGTGCGCGCCATGCGCACGGCGGGGTAACTGCTAGGCTCAAGCAGGGCCGCCTTGAATTGCCTGCATCATCGGGCTTTTGCCGCCCCCCTCGCCGTCTGCAACCGACGCAATTTTGTCCAGCAGCGCCGCACTATTTTGTCTGGGGCGCTGCCCAGGGAGTGGGACCACCACGCCGTTTTCCAGCGGCCTGGTGACGCAAAAATGCGGCCGAGGGGGTGGAAAAATCCATAAGCGACATCGCCCGTACTGGATACGACCCGTTCCGTACTGGATACGACCCTACCAGTAGGCGATTGCCCGGCGCTGGAGGATTATCGAAAGCGACTCGTAAAGCACGGCCACGCAACCTGCCCTCTGCAGGCCTGGTCGACCGGACCTTCAGAAAGCCCGGCGACCCACGCGAACCCGAAGACAAAATCACAGGAGTCCATCCATGAAAGGTTCACCCTCGCTGTTGTTGGCTGCGTTGTTGTCTGCGCCGCTGCTGGCCCAGGCCGCCGAACCCGAGCAATGCCAGACGGTACGCTTCTCGGATGTCGGCTGGACCGACATCACGGTCACCACCGCGACCACCAGCGTTGTGCTCGAAGCACTGGGTTACAAGACCCACACCACCATGATCTCGGTACCGGTGACCTACAAGTCGCTGGCAACCGGCAAGGACCTGGACGTGTTTCTCGGCAACTGGATGCCGACCATGGAGAACGACATCAAGCAGTACCGCGACGCCGGCACCGTCGAGACAGTGCGCGCCAACCTGGAAAACGCCAAGTACACCTTGGCCGTGCCCCAGGCGCTGTACGACAAAGGCCTGAAGGACTTCAGCGACATCCCCAAGTTCAAGAAGGAACTGGATGGCAAGATCTATGGCATTGAGCCGGGCAACGATGGCAACCGCACCATCCAGACCATGATCGACAAGAACGCATTCGGCCTGAAGGACGCCGGGTTCAAGATCGTCCAGTCCAGCGAGGCTGGCATGTTGTCGCAGGTCGACCGCGCGCAGAAACGCGGCGAAGCGCTGGTGTTTCTCGGCTGGGAGCCGCACCCGATGAACACCCGTTTCAAGATGCAGTACCTGACCGGCGGGGACGAGTTCTTCGGCCCCGACTTCGGCAAGGCGACCGTGCTGACCAACACCCGCAAGGGCTATGTGCAGGAATGCAGCAACGTTGGCCAGCTGTTGAAGAACCTGTCGTTCGAGCTCAAGGATGAAAGCACCATGATGGGCTATGTCCTGGACGACAAGATGAAACCGGAGGCCGCCGCCAAGAAATGGCTCAAGGACAACCCAGGCAAGCTGGACGCCTGGCTGGCGGGCGTGACTACCGTGGATGGCAAACCTGGCCTGGAGGCAGCCAAGGCCAAGCTGACGCAATAGAACTACGCAATAGCGCTACCTCGGGGCGGGACCGTGCCTGCCCCGGGTTGATTTCAATCTATGCAGGTGGAAGCTCGCTATCATGCTTATCGATCAGAAAATACCCTTGGGCCAGTACATCGCGTCGTTCGTCGAGTGGCTGACCCAGAACGGCGCGAACTACTTCGACGCCATCGCGCAAGGCCTGGAATTCATGATCCATGGCGTCACCAGCGCCTTGACCTTCTTCAACCCGTTCGTGCTCATCGCCCTGTTCGCCGCCCTGGCGCATTTCATCCAGCGCAAGTGGGCGCTGACCGTATTCGTTGCCGTGTCATTCCTGCTGATCCTCAACCTGGGGTACTGGCAAGAAACCATGGAAACCCTGGCACAGGTCACCTTCGCCACGGTGGTGTGTGTGGTGATCGGCGTGCCGCTGGGCATCCTTGCCGCGCACAAGCCGATGTTCTATACCGCCATGCGCCCGGTGCTCGACCTGATGCAGACGGTGCCTACCTTTGTCTACCTGATTCCTACCCTGACCCTGTTCGGCCTGGGCGTGGTGCCAGGGCTGATCTCCACCGTGGTGTTCGCCATCGCCGCGCCGATCCGCCTGACGTACCTGGGCATCTGTGACGTACCGCAAGAGCTGATGGATGCCGGCAAGGCCTTTGGCTGCTCGCGGCGCCAACTGCTGACCCGTATCGAACTGCCGCATGCGATGCCAAGCATCGCCGCCGGCGTCACCCAATGCATCATGCTGTCGCTGTCGATGGTGGTGATTGCCGCCCTGGTCGGCGCTGACGGCTTGGGCAAACCTGTGGTCAACGCACTGAACACCGCCGATATCTCCCTGGGCTTCGAAGCGGGCCTGGCGATCGTGCTGCTGGCAATCATGCTCGACCGTATCTGCAAGCAACCGGAACTGCCGGTAAGGGGTGAGGCATGAGCATCATTCGTTTCGAAGACGTCGACGTCATTTTTTCCAACAAGCCGCGCGAGGCGCTGTCGCTGCTGGACCAAGGCAAGACCCGCGAACAGATCCTCAAGCAGACCGGCCTGGTGGTGGGCGTCGAAAAGGCCAACCTGGATATCAACAAAGGCGAAATCTGCGTGCTGATGGGCTTGTCCGGCTCGGGCAAATCGAGCCTGCTGCGCTGCATCAACGGCCTCAACACCGTCAGCCGCGGCAAGCTGTTCGTCGAGCACGAAGGCAAACACATCGACATTGCCCACTGCACCCCCGCCGAGCTGAAAATGATGCGCACCAAGCGCATTGCCATGGTGTTCCAGAAGTTCGCCCTGATGCCCTGGCTGACAGTGCGCGAGAACATCAGCTTTGGCCTGGAAATGCAGGGTCGCCCGGAAAAGGAACGGCGCAAGCTGGTCGACGAGAAGCTTGAACTGGTGGGCCTGACCCAGTGGCGCAACAAGAAGCCGGACGAACTGTCTGGCGGCATGCAGCAGCGCGTGGGCCTGGCCCGTGCACTGGCCATGGATGCCGATATCCTGCTGATGGACGAACCGTTCTCGGCACTGGACCCGCTGATCCGCCAAGGCCTGCAGGACGAGTTGCTGGGCCTGCAAGCCAAGCTGAGCAAGACCATCGTGTTTGTCAGCCACGACCTTGACGAGGCGCTGAAGCTGGGCACCCGCATCGCGATCATGAAGGACGGGCGGATCATCCAGTACAGCAAGCCGGAAGAAATCGTGCTCAACCCGGCCGACGAATACGTGCGCACCTTCGTCGCCCACACCAACCCGCTGAACGTGCTGTGCGGCCGCAGCCTGATGCGCAGCCTGGACAACTGCAAGCGGGTCAATGGCTCGGTGTGCCTGGACCCAGGTATCGATTCGTGGCTGGACCTGGGCGAAGGCGGCGCGCTCAAGCGTGCACGCCAGGGCCAGAACGGGCTGGACATGCAGAACTGGGCACCGGGGCAGGACGTGGAACTGCTGGAGCGCAGGCCAACCGTGGTACACGCCGATATCGGCATGCGCGAGGCGTTGCAGATTCGTTACCAGACTGGCAACAAGCTGGTGCTGCAGGAAAACGACAAAGTGGTGGGGATTCTTGGGGATACCGAGCTTTATCACGCGTTGCTCGGCAAGAACCACGGGTGATGCCATTGGGGCCGCGTTGCGGCCCTTCGCGGGCAAGCCCGCCCCTACAGAGATATGAACTGCACCCCGGATATTGGACACCCATCCAACACCGGGGTGCAGCTCATTCCCCTGTAGGAGCGGGCTTGCCCGCGAAGGGCTGCAAAGCAGCCCCAACCAATGCTTCAGCGAACGACGATCCCGCGCGAAGCCATGTAGGCCTTGGCCTCCGGCACCGTGTACTCGCCAAAGTGGAAGATACTGGCCGCCAGCACCGCGCTGGCATGCCCTTCCAGAATACCGTCAGCCAGATGCTGCAGGTTACCCACCCCGCCCGAGGCAATCACCGGAATACCCAGCGCATCACTGATGGCACGGGTAACACCCAGGTCAAAGCCGTTCTTCATGCCGTCCTGGTCCATGCTGGTCAGCAGGATCTCGCCAGCACCCAGGCCTTCCATTTTCTTCGCCCATTCGACGGCATCCAGCCCGGTTGGCTTGCGCCCACCGTGGGTGAAGATCTCCCAGCGCGGTGCTTCACCCGGGCCAGACACTTTCTTGGCGTCGATGGCGACGACGATACACTGTGAACCAAAACGGTCCGCCGCCTCACCCACGAACTCCGGGTTGAACACCGCGGCGGTGTTGATCGAAACCTTGTCAGCACCGGCGTTGAGCAGGTTGCGAATGTCCTGCACGGTACGTACGCCACCGCCCACGGTCAGCGGGATGAACACCTGGCTGGCCATGCGCTCGACGGTATGCAGGGTTGTGTCGCGGCCATCGACGCTGGCGGTGATGTCGAGGAAGGTGATTTCGTCGGCACCTTGCTCGTTGTAGCGACGGGCGATTTCCACCGGGTCGCCGGCATCACGGATGTTCTCGAACTTGACGCCCTTGACCACCCGGCCGTTGTCCACGTCCAGGCAAGGGATGATGCGCTTGGCCAGTGCCATGGTTCAGTCCTCAGGCTTGGTAGTTGTCGCAGAAGGCCTGGGCCTCGGCGACATCGAGGGTGCCTTCATAGATGGCACGGCCGGTGATGGCGCCGATGATGCCTGGGGCCTTGGCGCCCAGCAGGGCCTTGATGTCGCCCAGGTTGTGGATGCCGCCCGAAGCGATGACCGGGATGCGGGTGGCTTCAGCCAGTGCCTTGGTGAACGGCACGTTGCAGCCCTGCATCATGCCGTCCTTGGCGATGTCGGTGTAGACGATCGACGACACGCCATCGGCCTCGAAACGCTTGGCCAGGTCGATGACCTGCACGGCGCTGACTTCGGCCCAGCCATCAGTGGCGACGAAGCCGTCCTTGGCGTCCAGGCCAACGATGACCTTGCCCGGGAAGGCCTTGCACGCTTCAGCCACGAACTCAGGCTCTTTCACCGCCTTGGTGCCGATGATCACGTAGCTGACGCCAGCCTTGACGTAATGCTCGATGGTTTCCAGCGAGCGGATGCCACCGCCGATCTGGATCGGCAGAGTCGGGTAGCGCTTGGCGATGGCGGTAACCACTTCACCGTTGACCGGCTGGCCTTCGAAAGCGCCGTTGAGGTCGACCAGATGCAAGCGGCGGCAGCCACCCTCGACCCACTTGGCGGCCATGCTCACCGGGTCATCGGAAAATACCGTGGAGTCTTCCATGCGGCCTTGGCGCAGGCGCACGCAGGCACCGTCCTTCAGATCGATAGCGGGGATAATCAGCATCTTGGGAACCTGTCTGTTCTTGGGGTTTCAGGGCTTCTCGAGCGCCCACAGATCGCTTTCGATGCTCTCGAACCGCTCCTTGAGGTGCAGCTGAACATCGGCAATCGCCCTGTTGTAGTAAAGGGGTGCAATTTCTTTGCTGAACAGCTCAAGGACCTCGGCCACCTCGAACGAACCCAGCTCCAGCTCGAAACGGTCTTCGAGAAAGCGCTTGAGCGTTTGTAGCGCATCACGCTCCTGCTCGGGGGCCAGGGTGAGGGTCGGGGCCTTGGTCTTTGACCTGCTCATTTACCAGCGCCCGTCCCAGGCGACGAAGTTCTGCAGCAATTGCAGGCCATGGGTATGGCTCTTCTCCGGGTGGAACTGCACGGCAAAGCGCGAACCATCGGCCAACGCGGCGGCGAAATCGACGCCGTAGTGGCCGCGGCCGACCACCTGGCCCGGCTTGCCGGCATTGATGTAGTAGCTGTGCACGAAATAGAAGCGTGCGCGGTCAGGGATGTCGTGCCACAGCGGGTGGTCGATGGCCTGGCCGACTTCGTTCCAGCCCATGTGCGGCACCTTCAGGTGCTCGCCGTCTTCCTGCAGGTCTTTGCCGAAGAAGCGCACCTGGCCTGGGAACAGGCCGATGCAATCGACGCCGGTGTTTTCCTCGCTGTGTTCGAGCAGCGCCTGCATACCCACGCAGATGCCGAGGAACGGGCGGTCCTGGCTGACTTCGCGCACCAGGCTGTCAAAGCCCAGGCGGCGGATTTCAGCCATGCAGTCACGGATTGCGCCTACGCCCGGGAACACCACGCGGTCAGCTTCGCGAATGACCGCGGCATCACTGGTGACCAGCACTTTGCCGGCACCTACGTGCTCAAGCGCCTTTGCCACCGAGTGCAGGTTGCCCATGCCATAGTCGATTACGGCTACCGTCTGCATTTACAGGCACCCTTTGGTGGAGGGCATCTGGCCAGCCATGCGCTCGTCGAGGGTAATAGCCATGCGCAGGGCACGGCCGAATGCCTTGAACACGGTTTCGATCTGGTGGTGGGTGTTATGGCCACGCAGGTTATCGATGTGCAGGGTCACCAGGGCGTGGTTGACGAAGCCCTGGAAAAACTCCTGGAACAGGTCGACATCGAAGCCACCGACGCTGGCACGGGTATACGGCACATGCATCTGCAGGCCCGGGCGGCCGGAGAAGTCGATGACCACGCGCGACAGCGCTTCGTCCAGCGGCACGTAGGCATGGCCGTAGCGGAAGATGCCCTTCTTGTCACCGATGGCCTGGGCAAAAGCCATGCCCAGGGTGATCCCGACGTCTTCGACGGTATGGTGATCGTCGATATGCGTGTCACCCTTGCACTCGATATCCAGATCGATCAGCCCATGGCGGGCGATCTGGTCCAGCATGTGTTCAAGGAAAGGCACACCGATATCGAATCGGGCCTTGCCACTGCCATCGAGGTTGATCGAGCACTTGACCTGGGTTTCCAGGGTATTGCGCTCGACGGAAGCCTTACGTTCGACCATCACCAGCTCCGCAAAATCATTGGGCGAAAAGGGCTCCATTATAGGCCCAGAACGCGCCAGCTTGAAACGCGGATGACATATGGCAAAGCGAGCAATTACGGGGGGTGGACACCGCTACAGGTCTATACAACCGGGTAACCGGGGCCACCTGCAGGAGCGGCCTTGTGTCGCGAAAGGGGCGCAAGGCGCCCCCATTGGCCGCTCCAGATTTACCTTAATGGAACAACACAGCGGTCTTCTGCAAGGTTACCCATACCCCCCAAGCCAGCGGCACGACCACCACCGCCCAGGCCAGCAACACCAGCGGCAGGCTGCCCGGCGCCGCTTTCCACTCCAGCGAGCGCGCCCCATCGGCGCCTTTGTCATGGCTCAGTGCCCGCTCGGCGGCCAGCTCGGCATCGCTCATGAAGTGTTTGTCGGCCACCGGCCGCACCAGCATGTTGCAGATAAAGCCCAGCACCAGCAGGCCGGCGAGGATGTACAAGGTCATGTCGTAGGCCGCCGCCCGCTCCACGCCCGCCGCCAGTTGATACTCACGCAAGTAGGTGATCAGCACTGGCCCCAGCACCCCCGCCGCAGCCCAGGCGGTTAGCAAACGACCATGGATGGCTCCAACCATCTGCGTGCCGAACAGATCGGCCAGGTACGCCGGCACCGTGGCAAAGCCGCCGCCATACATCGACAGGATGATGCAGAACGCCGCCACGAAAAGCGCCACGTTGCCCAGGTGGCCCATGTTCGGCACCAGGCTGTACAAGCCCACGCCCAGGGCGAAGAAGGCGAAGTAGGTGTTCTTGCGGCCGATGTAGTCGGAGAATGACGCCCAGAAGAATCGCCCGCCAATGTTGAACAGGCTCAACAGGCCGGTGAAACCGGCGGCAATCGCGGCAATCTGCGCCAGCTGGGCAGTGTTCAGCTGGCTGAAGGTCAGTTCGTTACCCAGCAATTTGCCGGCGAACACTTCCTGCAGCAGCGGCGAGGCCATGCCGAGAATGCCGATGCCGGCCGACACGTTGAGGCACAGCACCAGCCAGATCAGGGCGAACTGCGGGGTCTTCCAGGCCACGCTGACGTGCACGTGACGGTCTGTGACCATGGCGTTGCCGGCTTTCTTGAGCGGGGCGGTCCAGCCCTCAGGCTTCCAGCCGGTTGGCGGCACGCGATAAGCCAGGGCGCCAGCCGTCATGAACACGAAGTAGATCGCTGCCATGGCGACGAAGCTCTGCCAGACCCCCACTTCGTGCTCGTTGCCAAAGTGCCCCATCAGTGCGGTGGCCAGCGGCGCACCCACCATGGCCCCGCCGCCGAAGCCCATGATCGCCATGCCGGTGGCCATGCCGCGCTTGTCCGGGAACCATTTGATCAGGGTCGACACGGGCGAGATATACCCCAGGCCCAGGCCGATACCGCCTATCACGCCGGAGCCCAGCCACATCAGCCACAGCTGGTGGGTTTTCACGCCAATAGCCGAAATCAGCATGCCGCCGCACCAGCACAGCGCCGACACCAGGCCGGCCTTGCGCGGGCCGGCGTGCTCCAGCCAACCACCCAGCACCGCCGCCGAGCAGCCGAGGAAGACGAAGAACAGGGTGTAGATCCAGCTCAGCATCGAGATCGGCCAGTCGCATTCAGCGCTGAACATGCGGGCCATGAAGCCCATGTCCGCAGCGCACGCGACCGGGGCGGTAATGCCAAGGGCCTGTGACAACGGCAGCCAGAACACCGAAAAACCATAGGCCATACCGATGCACAGGTGAATGGCCAAGGCAGCGGGCGGGACCAGCCAGCGATTGAAGCCCGGGCGGGCAATGATGCGCTCCTTCGACAGGAAGCCTGGCACGCTGGCCATAGGGCCCGCCGAGACAGTACTGCTCATGGATCTGATCCTTCTTGTAAGGTGGGTGCAGGCAAAGCGACGCAAGGGTAGCAGCAACACGTCGCGTGAAAGCCATCTGATATCGTTCATTTTTGCTCGGCTGAAACGGTCACACGGCCTGTCTACAGCCGTACCCTCAGCTGCAAGCGTAGGAAAAACCCTGCATCTCTTGTCGAATACGCAGGTACATACACTGCGGCGCTATACTCAGGCGCTTGAATTTCAAATCGGACTACAAGGACTCGCCCATGAAAGCGTTCGGCAAAATCCTGGGACTGGGGCTTCTCGGGTTGCTGCTGATCATCGTGGCGTTGGGCTTCGCCCTGACCCACTTATTCGATCCCAACGACTACAAAGACGAGATTCGCCAGCTGGCGCGCGACAAGGCGCACGTCGAACTGACCCTCAACGGTGATATCGGCTGGAGCCTGTTCCCGTGGCTGGGCCTGGAATTGCACGAAGCCAGCATCGCCACCTTGGCCAAACCCACAGAGCCGTTCGCCGACCTGCAGATGCTTGGCCTTTCAGTACGGGTACTGCCATTGCTGCGCCGCGAAGTGCAGATGAGCGACGTACGTGTCGAAGGCCTGAACCTGACCCTGGCACGCGACGAACAGGGCCATGGCAACTGGGAAGACATCGGCAAGCCGCTGCCCGCGCTAAACGGCACATCCGCCGACGCACCGCCTCAGGCGCCTGCCGAACAGAAGCCAGCGTCCACCGATGGTAACGACCGCGCCGTCAAGCTGGATATCGACAGCCTGACCGTAAACAACGCCCGGGTGCAGTACACCGATGCCAAGACCGGCCAGAGCTACAGCGCCGAAAGCATCCAGCTGAGCACCGGCCCGGTCCACGAAGGCGCGAACATCCCGCTCAAAGCCAGTGCTTTCATCAGTGCCAGCCAGCCGAACATCAAGGCCCGCACCGAGCTGGCCGGCGAACTGCGCTTCGACCGAAAACTTAAACGCTACAACTTCGAAGACCTGCGCCTGTCGGGGGAAACTTCGGGTGAACCTACCGGCGGCAAGACCGTGACCTTCGCCGCCCAAGGCCAACTACTGGTCGACCTGGCTGCCAATTTCGCGTCGTGGAACGGCCTGAAAGTCTCGGCCAACCAGCTGCGCGCCCTGGGTGAGCTGAACCTGCGTGACCTGGACAAGGCACCGCAGTTGAGCGGTGGCCTGTCCATCGCCCAGTTCAACCTGCGCACCTTCCTTGACAGCATCGGCCAGCCGCTGCCGGCCACCAATGACCCGGCGGCCTTCGCCAAGCTGGAGCTGGTTACCCGCCTGCAAGGCACACCGAACAGCCTGGCCCTGGAAGACCTGGCCGTGAAGCTGGACGACAGCAGCTTCAGCGGCCGCTTGGCCGTTGAAGATTTCGCCAGGCAAGCCCTGCGCCTGCAACTGAAAGCCGACACCTTCGACGCCGACCGCTACCTGCCGGCCAAGAGCGAAGCAGCCAAGGGTGCCACCGCCGCCCGCCAGGCCGAGGTCAAGCAACAGGAAGCCAGCGCGGTGGCCGGTGCCGGCACCACGCCGCTGCCCAATGCCCCGACCCAGGTGGCGTGGAGCGACGACAAATTGCTGCCGGTCGACCGCCTGCGCGCCCTTGACCTGCAGGCCGAACTGGCCTTCGGCTCGCTGACCCTCGATAAACTACCGATCGTCGACGCCCAGCTCAAAGCCACCAGCCAAGGCGGCCTGCTGACCCTGCAAACCCTGCGTGGCGGCCTGTACAACGGTACTTTCGAAGCCAAGGGCACGGTCGATGTGCGCCCTGCCGTGCCGCAACTGGGTGTGAATACCAACATCCAGCGGGTGCCGGTGGAGCACTTCATCAAGACCGAAGGCAAGGAACAGATACCGCCGGTGAAGGGCCTGCTGACCCTGACCAGTGATCTGACCGCCACCGGCAACAGCCAGAAGGCACTGGTCGATACACTCAACGGCAGTGCAAACTTCACCATCAACGACGGCGTACTGGTCAATGCCAACCTGGAACAACAACTGTGCCAGGCCATTGCCACGCTCAATCGCAAGACCTTGAGCGGCGAGCCACGCGGCAAGGACACCCCGTTCCAGGAGCTGCGCGGCAGCCTGGTAGTGCGCAATGGCGTTTCCAGCAACCCGGACCTCAAGGCACGCATCCCGGGCCTGACTGTCAATGGCCATGGCGACCTCGACCTGCGCGTGCTGGGCATGGACTACAACATCGGCGTAATCGTCGAAGGCGACCAGCGCGCCATGCCGGACCCGGCCTGCCAGGTCAATGAGCACTATGTGGGCGTTGAAGTGCCACTGCGCTGCCGTGGCCCGCTGGAGCTGGGCGCCAAGGCCTGCCGCCTGGACCAGAACGGCCTGGGCAAGGTGGCGGCCAAGCTGGCTGGCAACCGCCTGAAAGACAAGATCGACGAAAAGCTCGATGAAAAACTCGGAGAGAAAGTGAGCCCGGAATTGAAAGATGCGCTCAAGGGGCTGTTCAAGCGATGAGCCCCGAGCAGTTCTCCAGCGCAGTGCTGGATTGGTATGACGAACACGGCCGACACGACCTGCCCTGGCAACAGGGCATCACCCCGTACCGGGTGTGGGTCTCGGAAATCATGTTGCAGCAGACCCAGGTCAGCACCGTGCTGAACTACTTCGACCGGTTCATGCAGGCCCTGCCAACCGTTCAGGCACTGGCCGAGGCGCCGGAAGACGAAGTGCTGCACCTGTGGACGGGCCTGGGTTACTACACCCGCGCACGTAACCTGCAAAAGGCCGCGAAGATTGTCGTCGAGCAACAGGGTGGCGAGTTCCCGCGCAGTGTCGAGCTGCTCACCGAGCTGCCCGGTATCGGCCGCTCTACTGCTGGCGCCATTGCCAGTATCAGCATGGGCATCCGCGCGCCAATCCTGGACGGCAACGTCAAGCGCGTGCTGGCCCGCTACACCGCACAGGGCGGCTACCCCGGTGAGCCCAAGGTAGCCAACCAGCTGTGGGCCACAGCCGAGCGTTTTACCCCCCAACAGCGCGCCAACCACTACACCCAGGCCATGATGGACATGGGCGCCACGCTCTGTACGCGCAGCAAGCCCAGTTGCCTGATCTGCCCGCTGCAGCGCGGCTGCGAAGCGCACCTGCACGGCGAAGAAACCCGCTACCCCGAGCCCAAGCCACGCAAAGCGTTACCGCAACGGCGCACGCTGATGCCGCTGCTGGCCAACCACGAAGGCGCCATCCTGCTTTATCGCCGCCCATCCAGCGGCCTGTGGGGTGGTTTGTGGAGCCTGCCGGAGCTGGACGACATCGCCCAGCTCGACGACCTCGCCTACCAGCATGGCCTGCGCCTGGGCGAAAGCCGCGCGCTGGACGGCCTGACCCACACCTTTAGCCACTTCCAGCTGGCGATCGAGCCCTGGCTGGTACGCGTCGACCCGCTCGGCGAGCACGTGGCCGAGGCCGACTGGCTCTGGTATAACCTCGCCACCCCGCCGCGCCTGGGCCTCGCCGCCCCGGTGAAAAAACTGCTGAAACGCGCGGCCGACGAACTGATTGCAGGAGACGCCCGATGACCCGCACCGTGATGTGCCGCAAGTACCAAGAAGAACTGCCAGGCCTGGAACGCCCGCCCTACCCCGGCGCCAAGGGCCAGGATATCTTCGAACACATCTCGCAGAAAGCCTGGGCCGACTGGCAGAAGCACCAGACCATGCTCATCAACGAAAAGCGCCTGAACATGATGAACGCCGAGGATCGCAAATTCCTCCAGGGCGAGATGGACAAGTTTTTCGCCGGCGAGGAATACGCCCAGGCGGAAGGCTACGTTCCACCTACCGAATGACCCCACGAATCGTAAGCGACGGAATTAATTTAAAATTTTTTCAAAAAGTCGTTGACGGGCCGTCAGAAAATCTATTTAATTCACCTCGTCGCCCAGATAGCTCAGTCGGTAGAGCAGAGGATTGAAAATCCTCGTGTCGGCGGTTCGACTCCGTCTCTGGGCACCACCTTCAGCTTCTGGTGGTTGCAAAGTTACCCGAAGCGACAACAAGAAACCCGCCTAGTGCGGGTTTTTTGTTGCCTGTGATTTTTGCTGCAGCCTTGCCACCTAACTTGGCTGCCCGTGGGCAAATACGCTTCAATACGCGCAATCTCCGAACACCCCAAGGATTTCCCCCCATGGCCACCCCTACCAAGCAACAGAAACGCGCCAAGCGCGCCGCCAGCAAGGCCAAGCAGAACCGCATGGTCCGCAGCGGCCAGGCGGTCAAGGCCAGTGCAGGCGACAGCGCCAGCGTCGAGCAGGTGTACAACAAGGCCATGGAATCGGGCAGCTACGACGCGATGTTCAAAAAGATGAAGGAAGCCCAGGAAGGCGGTGGCCTGGTGCCGATGATTTCCGTGTTCCTGGTCGACCCGCTGCTGGCCCTGGTGCTCAAGGGGCACAAGGAAGAGCACGCCACCGACTACATCGTGCTGGTGTTCAACGCCTACCGTAAATGGCTGGACGGTGCCGACGAAGAGGCCACCATGGCCTGGCTGGAGAGCGATGAGTTCCAGGAGGCCTACATTGCCGCTTCCGAACTGGTGGCCAAGCAGCAACAGCAGCAGAAGCAGTTTGGCTGACAGGGCTATGTAACCTGCGCCGGCCCTTTCGCGGGTGAACCCGCTCCCACACGCCCGACTGCGACGCCGTCCCTGTGGGAGCGGGTTTACCCGCGAAGAGGCCGGCACAGACAACAAAAAAGGCCGCACCCTTCACAGGGCGCGGCCTTTTCATTTCAGCCAGCGCGGATCAGTTATCCAGCGCTACCCGCCCGGCAGCTTCACGCTTGCGGTGCACCAGCAAGCCAGCCGCCACCACACCAATGCTCAGCAGCGCAGTCGCGATGATCTCCGCACGGTGATCTTCACGCAGCGCCATCACCACTAGAATGGCAATGATGAAGGCAATGGTTGCCCAAGTCAGGCCAGGGAACAGCCACATCTTGAAGGTAATCTTCTCGCCCCGGGCTTCACGCTGGGCACGCATGCGCAATTGCGACACGGCAATTACCAGGTAAACCAGCAACGCAATGGCACCTGAGCTGGCCAGCAGGAACTCGAACACCTGGGCCGGGGCCACGAAGTTGGCGAACACGCAGAGGAATGCCGCTGCGGTGGACAACAATACCGCCACATGCGGGGTACCTGCCTTGGTGGTGCGCTGAGCAGCAGCCGGGGCATCACCACGCTTGCTCAGCGAGAACAGCATGCGCGAAGACGTGTACAGCGCCGAGTTCAGGCAACTGGTCACGGCGATCAGCACGACGATGTCGACGATCAACTTGGCATTCGGCACGCCAATGCGGCTCAGCACGGTCTGATAGGAGCCGGTTTCAGCCAGCGCCGGGTCGTTCCACGGCACCAAGGCAACAACCAGGAAGATCGACACCAAGTAGAACAGGCAGATACGCCAGATGACCGAGTTGGTGGCACGGCTGATCTGCTTGCCCGGGTCCTTCGACTCGGCAGCAGCAATGGTGACGATTTCGGTACCCATGAACGAGAACATGGTGGTCAGCATCGCGGCCAGCACGGCGCCCAGGCCATTGGGCATGAAGCCCTGGGTATCGAACAGGTGGCTGGCACCGCTGATCTGGCTGCCCGATACGAAGCCAAACATGGCCGCACAGCCGACAACGATGAAGCCGATGATCGCCAGCACCTTGAGCAAGGCGAACCAGAACTCGAACTCACCGTAGTTCTTCACGCTGCACAGGTTGGTCAGGGTCAGTGCCAGGGTAATGATGAGGGAGAATGCCCACAGGTCCACCGCAGGGAACCAGGCATGCAGGATGGCTGCAGCGGCGTTGGCCTCCAGTGGAATCACCAGCACCCAGAACCACCAGTACAACCAGCCAATGGTGAAACCGGCCCAGCGCCCGATGGCGCGGTCGGCATACGTCGAGAACGAACCGGTGTCAGGCGACGCGACCGCCATTTCACCCAGCATACGCATGACCAGCACGACCAGCGTACCGACGGCGGCGTAAGCCAGCAGCACGGCAGGGCCTGCAGCTGCGATGGCGTGGCCGGAGCCTACGAACAAGCCAGCACCGATGACGCCAGCGATGGACAGCATGGTCACATGCCGTTGTTTGAGCCCCTGAGCGAGGTCATTGGAATTGTTACCGCTCATTAAAACTACCTTTGTAAGGAGTGGACCACTCCGATTGCGGGAACAAAGCGCACCAGGGGTTGGACTAGGCGTCGCTGCAATCGGCGGTTTCCAACCGGCAATAAGCGCGCCATGTGCTGAATGCATTCGTCAGAATAATCCGCGAGCCTTTAACGACGCGGCTTGGCGGCCTTTCGGCCACGGTATGACCGAAAGACCGCCGAAACATCGGATTACTGAAATACTCACTTACAAACGCACCAAAGGTGCTCCCCGGTAACACCTGTGCACCAGCGCAATGCAGAAAAGTGCAACCCACAGGTACAACCCCGACACCTCATAAAGGGCTTCGCGGGAGAACCCGCTCCCACACTGAGCATCTGGCCTTGAGGTCAGGTTCATGCCGCGAATGGTCTAAAACCGCTTCCATGAGCCGACCAAAGCTGGCACCATCGCGCCTTTTTTCATCAAGGCTCTGGTGCTGGGCGACACCTTCGCGGACATCTGCGCGACGTTACGCTGTAGCGATGCGACAAACTGCCCCACCATTGCCCACAGTCCCCGGCGACCCTGTTGGCCGTCATAATGCCGCTATGCTAGCTTGGCGCACGCCAGGAAGGCCGCCAACAGCTGGGAACGCACCCGAACACATGAGGACCGCACATGGCTCAGGCCACGCCCGCGCTGGAAATCCGCAATCTGCACAAACGCTACGGCGAGCAGGAAATTCTCAAGGGTATTTCGCTGACCGCTCGCGACGGTGACGTGATCTCCATCCTGGGGTCGTCCGGCTCCGGCAAGTCCACCCTGCTGCGCTGCATCAACCTGCTCGAGAACCCGCACCAGGGCGAAATCCTCGTCGCCGGCGAAGCCCTCAGGCTCAAGGCCGCCAAGAACGGCGACCTGATCGCAGCCGACAACCGCCAGATCAATCGCCTGCGCAGCGAAATCGGCTTTGTCTTCCAGAACTTCAACCTGTGGCCGCACATGTCGATCCTCGACAACATCATCGAGGCGCCACGCCGCGTGCTCGGCCAGAGCAAGGCCGAGGCCATCGAAGCCGCCGAAGCGCTGCTGAACAAGGTCGGCATCTACGACAAACGCCACAGCTACCCCGCCCAGCTTTCCGGTGGCCAGCAACAGCGCGCCGCCATTGCCCGTACCCTGGCCATGAAGCCCAAGGTCATCCTGTTCGACGAGCCCACTTCGGCGCTCGACCCGGAAATGGTCCAGGAAGTGCTTAACGTTATCCGCGCATTGGCCGAAGAAGGCCGTACCATGCTGCTGGTAACGCACGAAATGAGCTTTGCCCGCCATGTGTCCAGTGAAGTCGTCTTCCTGCACCAGGGCCTGGTAGAAGAGCAGGGATCGCCGCAGCAGGTCTTCGAAAACCCGACCTCGGCGCGTTGCAAGCAATTCATGTCAAGCCACCGCTAACGGAGCAATACATGCACACTTACAAGAAGTTTCTCCTGGCAGCTGCTGCCACGCTGGTGATGTCGGCAAACGCCATGGCCGCAGAAAAACTGCGCATGGGCATCGAAGCCGCCTACCCACCGTTCAACAACAAGGATGCCAGCGGTAACGTGGTTGGCTTCGACAAGGACATCGGCGATGCCCTGTGCGCCAAGATGAAAGTCGAGTGCTCGGTCGTTACCTCCGACTGGGACGGCATCATCCCGGCCCTGAACGCCAAGAAGTTCGACTTCCTGGTGTCGTCGCTGTCGATTACCGACGAGCGCAAACAGGCTGTCGACTTTACCGACCCGTACTACTCCAACAAGCTGCAGTTCATCGCGCCGAAGAACGTCGACTTCAAGACTGACAAGGCTTCGCTGAAAGGCAAGGTCATCGGTACCCAGCGCGCAACCCTGGCCGGCACCTACCTTGAAGACAACTACCCGGATGTTCAGGTCAAACTCTACGACACCCAGGAAAACGCCTACCTGGACCTGGTGTCCGGCCGCATCGACGGCATCCTGGCCGACAAGTATGTGCAGTACGAGTGGCTGAAGAGCAAAGACGGCATGAACTACGAGTTCAAAGGCGAGCCGGTGATGGACAGCGACAAGATCGGCATCGCCGTGCGCAAGGGTGACACCAAGCTGCGCGACGACCTGAATAAAGCCCTGGCAGAAATCAAGGCCGACGGTACGTACAAGAAGATCAACGACAAGTACTTCCCGTTCAGCATCGAATGACCCGCCCTGACCGGCGCGCCCCCGTGGCGCGCCGGTCCCTAGAATGACCTGCCCATGAATATCGACCTGCACGGATTCGGTCCGGCCATGATGGCCGGCACCCTGATGACCGTAAAACTGGCGCTTTGCGCCTTGCTGCTGGGGCTGGTGCTGGGCCTGCTCGGCGCCCTGGCCAAGACTTCCCCCATCAAGCCGCTGCAATGGCTTGGCGGCTTCTACTCGACCCTGGTTCGCGGCGTGCCCGAACTGCTGTGGGTACTGCTTATCTATTTCGGCACCGTCGGGTTGATGAACACCCTCGGCGAGGCCTTGAACATGCCGGGCCTGGAACTGAGTGCCTTCGCGGCGGGCGTGATCGCCCTGGGCCTGTGCTTCGGCGCTTACGCGACCGAAGTGTTCCGTGGCGCCATCCTGGCAATCCCCAAGGGCCACCGTGAGGCCGGCCTGGCACTGGGCCTGTCCAAGGGCCGCATCCTGTCGCGGATCATTTTGCCGCAGATGTGGCGCATCGCTCTGCCCGGCCTTGGCAACCTGTTCATGATCCTGATGAAGGACACCGCGCTGGTGTCGGTGATCGGCCTGGAAGAAATCATGCGCCACGCACAAATCGGCGTGACCGTGACCAAAGAGCCCTTCACCTTCTACATGGTGGCGGCCTGCATTTACCTGAGCCTGACCGTCATCGCCATGACCGGTATGTACTTCATGGAAAAACGCGCCGCTCGCGGCTTTGCGAGGGCTGAATAATGAATTGGGAAGTCATCTTCAAATGGCTGCCACGCCTGGCCGAAGGCGCGGTCCTGACCCTGGAACTGGTGGCCATTGCCGTGATAGCCGGGTTGATCCTGGCCATCCCGCTGGGCATCGCCCGCTCCTCGCGCCATTGGTACGTACGCGCGCTGCCGTTCAGCTACATCTTCTTCTTCCGTGGCACGCCGCTACTGGTACAGCTGTTCCTGGTCTACTACGGCCTGGCGCAGTTCGATGCAGTACGTTCCAGTTCGCTGTGGCCGTACCTGCGCGATCCGTTCTGGTGCACCGTGCTGACCATGACCCTGCACACCGCCGCCTACATTGCCGAGATCCTGCGCGGCGCGCTGCAGTCGATCCCCAAAGGTGAAATCGAAGCGGCACGGGCGCTGGGCATGTCGCGTGGCAAGGCGCTGTTCTACATCATGCTGCCGCGTGCTGCCCGTATCGGCCTGCCGGCGTACAGCAACGAAGTGATCCTGATGCTCAAGGCCAGCGCCCTGGCCAGTACCGTGACATTGCTGGAACTGACCGGCATGGCCCGTACCATCATTGCCCGGACCTACTTGCCGGTAGAGATCTTCTTCGCTGCCGGGGTGTTCTACCTGGTGATCTCATTCTTGCTGGTACAGGGCTTCAAGCTGCTGGAGCGCTGGTTGCGCGTGGATGCCTGCCAGGGTCGCTGAGACCGCACTGACTGCTTCGCGGGCAAGCCCGCTCCCACAGGTACATCACAGGCCTTGAAACCTGTGCTAACCCTGTAGGAGCGGGCTTGCCCGCGAAGAGGCCCTGAAAACCAACACACATCTACCCATGTCCAACCATCTCCACAGCCACCACCTGAGCCCCCGCTTCAAGGCCCTCGACCAGTTCCTGATCGAGCACCAGCAACTGTGGAAACCCCGCCCCTTCACCACCCTGCAGCTGCCCTGGGAAGCCAACCACCCCGAGCTGGCCGCCCACCTGCGCCAGTGCTCCCTGGCAGACGCCGAAGCCGATAACGCCGCAGAACGCTTGCCCACCCCGTTCCCGCAACTGGCCCGGCAAGCCCAACAGTTATCCGCCCTCGGAAACCTACCTGCAACCCAGCTGCCCGCCGCCGCCCACCGCCTGGACGTCGCCGTCCCCGGCCGCAAGTGGCAGCAGATCGAAGCCTTCGCCAGCCACCTGGCGTTCCGCGAGCAGCCGCAACACTGGCTTGACTGGTGCGCAGGCAAAGGCCACCTTGGCCGCCGTCTGCTGCAACCCGGCCAGCAGTTGACCTGCCTGGAGTACGACGCCGAACTGGTCAGTGCCGGCCAGGCCCTGAGCGCGCACCACCACCTGCCAGCGCAGCACGTGCACCAGGATGTGATGGCCAGCGACAGCGCCCGCCACCTGGACGGGGCAAAAAGCGTGGTCGCCCTGCACGCCTGTGGCGACCTGCATGTACGCCTGATGCAGCTGGCCAGCCAGCAAGGTTGCCGGCAACTGGCCGTAGCCCCCTGCTGCTACAACCGTATTGCGGTGCAGCAATACCAGGCGTTATCCACAGCTGCGCAGGCGTCCAGCCTGCAGCTGTCGCTGGACGACCTGGGCTTGCCCCTCAGTGAAACCGTCACCGCCGGCGCCCGCGTGCGACGCCAGCGTGATACCTCGATGGCGCGGCGCTTGGGCTTCGACCTGCTGCAACGCCAGCAACGCCAGACCGATGACTACCTGCCGACCCCATCACTGCCGGTGGCCTGGCTGGAGAAGCCCTTCGCGCAATACTGCCGTGACCTGGCAGAACTCAAGCAACTGCCACTGCACGGTCACCCGGACTGGGCAGCACTGGAAGCCGCTGGCTGGCAACGCCTGGCCGAGGTCCGCAATCTGGAACGCGTGCGCAACCTGTTCCGTCGCCCGTTGGAATTGTGGTTGGTACTCGATCGCGCCCTGTTCCTCGAAGAACAAGGCTACGACGTACGCCTGGGCCTTTTCTGCGACTACCCATTGACCCCGCGCAACCTGCTCATCCTCGCGGAACGCGACCGTTAGCCGCAGCACAACCTGTGGATAACTCTGTGAACAAGCTTGTGATTACCTGTTGGATCCCAACGCTATTTCAAGCGCTTGTCTTATTCCTGCTAGCGCGTCAAGCCCAGTAAAAACAGGCGTTTGCGCAAAGACCAGCGGCGCAGCATTGCGGCATGCCTTTCGCGCAAGCTGTCAATGCCACTTGTGCATAAACATTTCTTGTGGTTGGCATGAGAGGCCTACGCACGGCCTTTGTAGGAGAAGCCTTGTGCTGCGAAAGGGCCGCAAAGCAGCCCGGCGATCTCACATTTTCAATGCGCTTTGTTCTTACCGATCTCGATATCGTTCAACAGCGCCTTGGCCATATCGCACAGGTAATCGGCAGCCCCCAGGAGTTTATGGTCATCCTCCATATCCCCCTCGCGTACCAGGTGCTTGATGTAGCCCATCAGAATCGATACATGCTCATAGGCAGCATCGACCGGGACACCGGGCTCTACGCGTAGCAAATTGAGGGATGGGTTACCGGCTGCGAGGAAGGTTTCCACGCCTGCGGTGGTGATTGGCTTGGGGCTGTTGGGATCAGAATCGATCGTTTTCAATGTTCAAACTCCCTAGTTCAAAAGGAGTTGCCGTGTTCATTCTTTCTCACGGAACAAAGGCGGCAACCGTGCACGAGGTGAGAAACCGAGTGAACATAGGAAGCTCGGCCAGACCAAGGTCTGCCCGCGCACGGTCGCCATTACGCAGCCGATACGTTCAAATTCGGGTTCTCACACCCGGTCGCCAGAGCGACCCGAAAACGGTATCTGTGAGCCACTTCCCCGACAACAGCGATACTTCGGCGGCGTGCGTAGGATACTTCCGAACCCTCCAAACCCTGAAGCGCCTGAGCCCATTGTTCAGACTTTCCTTACACAGCTAACCCCGCTTTCGCGGTCCCTGTGGGAGCGGGTTCACCCGCGAAGAGGCCCTATCAAGCAACACAAGGCTAATACCCCACCCCCGCAACCGTGTATCATCCGCCCCCCAAATCATTAAAAAGTGACGTCGCGCGCTGCCCGCCAGCTCCGCGGCCTTCTGGTGTTGCGCCAGAACCGACAATGGACCAACGGACCTGACCATCGTGACCCAAGCCAAACCCCTCGCCCTGCTGACCCTAGCCCTGGCACTGACCGGCTGCGCCAGCGGCACCACGCCCCACCCCAACAGCAACCTCGGCTGGAACCACCCCGGCATGCAGCTGGGTGGCGACAACGGCCTGCCCCTGCGCACCGAAACCCCATGCCGCAAGCGCGGCTGCGACAACGACAAGCTGTTCTTCAACCCGGGCAAAAGCGAGCCAAGCGTCACCACGATTCACCGCGGCTGGTAGGAAAATTCTCCTTTTAGGTCGGTAACTTAGGTCATTTGCGATCTTTTGCAAGGAAGTGGTTTACAGGCGCCAAACGATCGTTATAATGACGCCCCATTGCCGGTATAGCTCAGATGGTAGAGCAACTGACTTGTAATCAGTAGGTCCCGGGTTCGATTCCTGGTGCCGGCACCATTCAAGGTTCCATAGAAAGCTTTCAAAATCTCTGGAACCCCCGAAAAACCCGCCTTCTGGCGGGTTTTTTCGTTTTGGCGTTCCGTCGGATTCCGAGGGTAGCCAGCGCTAATAAGGGTACTTTTAAGGATACCTACCAATTCGACATTGGAAAGTACCCTTATGGCTCGCACAACGGCTCCCCTTACCGACAACGCCTGCCGCACTGCAAAAGCTCGCGAACGTGAGTACAAGCTTTTTGACGGCGATGGGCTTTACCTGCTCGTGAAGCCCAACGGTCGCAAAGGCTGGCGGCTCAGGTATGTGAAGCCCGATGGTCGCGAGGGCCTGACCTCACTCGGCAATTACCCGGTGGTCGGGCTGGCTGACGCTCGCCACAAGCGCTTCGAGCTCAAACAGCAGCTCGCCAACGGCATTGACCCCATCCAATCCAAGCAGCAGGCCAAGGTGCAAGCCGTAATCAATGGCCGTACCTTCGAGAGCGTTGCGCTCGATTGGTATGCCGGGATGGTGCCCAAGTGGGCGCCGGGCCACGCCAAGACTGTGCTCAGCCGGTTGAAGACTCACGTATTCCCTTTGCTCGGTGCCAGGGCAATCGTCGAGCTCGATACCCACGACCTCATGCAGCCTCTAGAAGCCGTGACGAAACGCGGCACCATCGACGTGGCGCTTAGGATCAAGAACTACCTTCAAAGCATCATGCGCGAAGCCAAACGGCTGCGGCTGATCACCGCGAACCCGGCTCACGACCTCGACGGCTCGATCAAGACACCACGGGTAACTCACAGACCCGCACTACCCTTATCGCGGCTGCCAGAGCTACTGGCATGCATTGAGGATTACAGAGGTCGCCCGCTCACGCGCCTCACGGTGATGCTGTCGTTGCATGTATTCGTACGCTCCAGTGAACTGCGCTTCGCCCGATGGAACGAGTTCGACCTCAAGCGCGGCATCTGGGAGATCCCCGACACCCGCCCGGCGCTGGACGGAGTACCCTTTTCCACAAGGGGTACAAAAATGGCCGGGGATATCCACGTTGTACCCTTATCGCCGCAGGCAGTGGCCTTGCTTGAGCAGATCCACACAATCACCGGCAAGTTCGACCTGGTGTTCGCGGGGGATGCCAAACCGTGGAAGCCGATGTCCGAGAACACGGTGAATGCCGCGCTCAGGACGATGGGCTACGACACCAAGATGGATATCTGCGGCCACGGGTTCCGAGCCATGGCGTGCAGCGCGCTGGTCGAGTCCGGGTTGTGGTCGGAGACGGCTATCGAGCGGCAGATGAGTCACAAGGAACGCAACAACGTACGGGCCGCTTATACCCACAAGGCTGAGTTCCTCGAAGAGCGCCGGATGATCATGACCTGGTGGAGTCGGTTTCTAGAGGCGAACCGCGAGGACCATGTGACGCCGCATGAGTTTGCCAAGCAGACGGGCGAGAACGTCACGCGGCTTCGCAGTGCCAAGAGAACCGAGTAACCCGCCGCACCACCACCTCAAACTCGCTGTGAAGTTACCCACAGCACCGCATTAAGCTCCTCCGCGCGGGTCCTTTCAAACGGGGCTGCAAAGCCGCCCCGTTTGAAAGGACCATACCTAAGAAAAAAACTGCTGGCACAGAGTGCGTCTGTGGAAAACCACTGATGTCCACCGGGGGATAGTTTTATCCACAGGCGCTAAATACCTGAAATCGCTTTGCTTGACGAATATTGTCCACAGGCGTAGACCGGGAGTTGCAAGAGCTGTCGATGACAGCATCCCAGGTGATCCGAACCTTAAAGGTCACGCCGCTCTGGCGGTGGTTCTCCCCAAGGGCGATTCGCATCCGGCAGCTCGCCCGGTCACTACCCATGTGATGGATGCTCTTACACACATAGCGCTCGTGCGCCAGATACACCGTACCTCGCTGCCCTGCAGCAACCTATCCGCTTGGCCGATTCTTGCGCCAACCTGTGCCCGTCTCTTTCTTCTGGAAAGAGACGGGCACTTCTACCACTGCTGCAGCCCAGATCGCACATGGCTTTGCGGCATTCCCCCTCGTGACAATCGGCGTGACAAACGCCGATGTCACCAGCAACAGCGTTGTAGATGATGGTGCCGCAGACCAAGGAATGGACTGCACCTGACTGACAGTCAGGCACGCCCCGGTCATCGCATTGCTGCTTGCACATGGCTCAGGATCTCGCGGCACTGGTCTCGTCAGCCAATGCAGCCTCCACCCGCCCACCGGTAACGGTGCTCAGGAGGCTAGATCATGAGATGCCCTTGCTCCCGGACGTAAGGAGCCGCCAGTCCCGCGTAGTGGACATTCCCCACAGGTCGCAGGGGCCTTGATCCCTGATAACACTCAGCATTCTTGGCGGGATGACGTGGGGCTGGGATCGGAGAATATCAGAAGAGGTGACCGACATGGCACTGGTGGGTATGCGCGACGGCCGCAATTTCGGCTACGGCAGGCAATTGAGTTACGCAGGACCTCAGGCGTTGAAAGACATGTTCGGCGGTGGCCACTACGGCACGGTCAAGGCGCACAGTGATCGATGGTTGGCATTTGTGAAGTGGTGCCGCTCCGAGCAGGGACCCGGTATCAATGATGCACGGCACATTGATCGGAAGGTATTGGCCGACTATGCGGCGTATCTGCGCGACGTGGTTAGCCACGGTGATCTCGCCGTCAGCACCGCACAAAACCGGCTATCCAGCGTTAATAGGACAATGGCGGCGCTGCGCGGTGATCAGTGTGTGAAATTGCCCAGTCCGAGCAAGGCGTTGGGAATGCAGCGCCCCGGGGTTCGCCACTCGGTGCCGCAGGGCCAAGACCTTGATCAGGTTAAAGAGATCGTCAATGCGCTTTGCCGAAATCATCAGCAACGGGCGGCCGCGATTGTCCTGTTGGCGCGAGCCACCGGCATGCGCTTGCGTGAGGCTATCTTGACTGACCTGCCACGGTTGAGCCGTGAGGCTAACGCCATAGGCAGGATTAATATTCAGGACGGCACGAAAGGTGGTCGCAACGGAGCTTCGGCGCCACGCTGGATTGCGGTGGACGACCATATTCGAGGTGCACTTGGGTTTGCACGGCAGGTGTCGCCTGCGGGGAGCCGCAACCTGATTGCACCAGACGAAAGCTACCTGAATCTTTTGCAAAAAATCATCCGCCCGGCGCGGGACATCCTGCATGGCCACAACCTCAAAGGCTTCCACGAACTGCGAGCGGCCTACGCTTGTGAGCGCTATCAGCAAATCACTCATCACCGCGCGCCTGTCAACGGCGACCAATGTTGCCAGGTAGATAGGAACCTTGATCGTGAGGCCCGGTGGCAAATCAGCTGCGAGCTAGGGCACGGACGCATCGACGTGGTCGCCGCCTACATTGGTGGCCGGGCATGAGTAAGCAAGTCGATATGGAGCTGTTTTTGGCTGGCGTTCTGACCGGCTCGCACGCAACGCGGCAACGCCACGTTCGCCAGGCGAAAATCATCCAGGCTGAAATTGCGGTGCGCTGGCATCGAGAAACGCCTTGGGCTTGGCAGAGAAAGCATTTGGCTTGGTTTCTCGACCATCGTATGAGTCAGCGCAGTGGAGCTACAAGATATTACTACGTGCTGACGGCCCGGCGGCTCGCTCGACGCCTAGAGAAGCCGTGGGTTTTCCATCTCTGAGTCAGACCAGATCTTGGTAGCGACTGCCGAAAACCACCCAGTAGCTGCCAGACCAACTGTATACAGCAGTAGACGCGATTCAGAACCAGCTCTATCATGAGACTGTATAAATAACCAGTTCTTGTGAAATCTGACATTTTTGCAGTGTTAAACATGCAGAGGCGCGCTAAGCTAGCTTTTTGCCAGTATCGCGAGGGAGTGCATGATGAACCAGTTCCGAACCGAACCAGATGCCGACGCATTGGCAGAGGTGATTGGGGCAGAACCAGCAGAAGCACCACCACCAGCGCCTCTGACAATATTTAATGCTGTGGTTCAAAAGGTTGACTGTAAAGGTCAAGTACTCGGCGAGCCGTTTTATAGGACAAACGAAGCCGATATTAAGGCTTACCTTACAGGAGTGATTCGCAGCGTAGTCAGCATTTCGAGGAGTCAGCGCTTTCAGTTTTGCGATAAAGGCTTTGACTCCAAAGAGGATGTAGCGCAACTAACATCCGCTGATTTTAAAACTTCAGCGCTGGCATGGACCGAGCGGTTACTAGACTGTGAAATTGCTGCGCAGAAAAAAATTGTCGCCCTGAAAAAAGAGTTGCGTACGGGAAGCTTGCTGTGTGCGCATTTTAAGCTTGCAGAGACCGAGCATGTAATGCTTGTGAAAATTGATCATGCAGGTTTTTTAGATGAAGTAAATTTTCAGCATACTTCAGGACTTCCGGAGAAGCAGCGCGCGCAAAAATGTGCAACTTTTTCAGTGATAGGCGGTTCAATTGATAACACAGTGGTCATCAGCGATAGTAACAATACGTTAACTGAATATTGGTGGAGTAGCTTCCTTAATCTCAAGCCTTTATCCGACCCCGAACTAAATACATTTAAAGCATTCAAAGCTATTGAAGGCTTTCTGAAAACAAAAATAGAAAAAACTTCGCCCAGTGACTACTGGACATTGCGCAACGCCTTTGTTAGCTATTTCACTACTCGTCCTAATTGCCTCTTTGACCAAATGATCGATGAGATCATGGGGGAGTATCCTTGCGCTGACGAAAGTTTGAACATGCCTAAACTGGCACAGGAAGCTAAGCTGCTACCGAAGAAAAATGACTTCGATTCGCATTTTGCAATTGCCCCACACATAATCAGCAATAAAATTAAGCGGCAGATTCGTCTTGCAGAGAACCTAGATCTTCGCATTAATGGCGAAATTGCAAACTACGAAAAAATGTTTTCCACCGGAGACGACGACGGTCGGAAATATCTAAAAATTTACTCCAACGAAGGTTACGACGCCTTCAAAAAACGAGATAGCTAAAGTGATTTTCTCGGAAGTCGCCAATGCCCTGGCCCAGGCGATTATTCACTTGGAGACCGAAGAGACCAACACCACAGTTAGTGAAAAGTTTCGAATCTCCAACTTTAGTCTAGACACCACTGCGCTTGCCGAGTCCCTAAAAAGCGTACATATCCGGGATAGCTTTTCCATCCAGTTCACTTACGCCGGTAGTGATCAATCGATAGTGCTGACGGGCCGCCACAACGATCAGGTAACTACTTTCTGCCGGATGTTAAACCTGCACGTTGATGGCGATAATACAGCGTCGGGGATCTTATCCATATCCATCACGAAAGACTTTGTTTCGCAAACGGCCTCAATCTACTCGCTCCATCATATAGAGGAATATTGGCGGTTGGGTGGGCTAGGCCAAGCAGCTGCGAAACTCAGATCCCTCGCTCAAGTAGCCTATATCCTCGAATCGCCTAAAATCACCGAGTGCGCACGGTGTGGCCTGTTTGTGTTCCGTTCGATGAGTGACTCTGCCGCAACCACCACGCATCCTGAATCTGCGGACAAGAGCAAGCTCCTGGCTTCCCGCGACAAGGCGTGTTTATTCTACGAAAGCAAGTCCTATCCTTTCATTCCCCAGGACTTTGATTTCACCACCCCTCTAGCTCATGTGGGGATTACAAACCTATTTGATACTCTCAAGCTCGCTTTCGCTATCATTTTCATAGCTGACGTTAGCAGCTTGAGCGAGCAGAAGTTAACGGCAACAATTAAAGGCTACAGGCACATAACTGGCACGATAAAGCTAACAGGCACGTCCGACGACAAGATAGCGGCTACTTATTACGAAATATATTTGTGGGCCTACAGTGAAGGCGGCGTGACCGATAAACTCGGCATTGCCAAAAATTTATTATCCATTCACATTGAAAAAAACGATCTGCGCGACATGCGTAGCGGCGCGCTGCAAGCGATGGTTTCAAATCACAGCATCTATTTGAAAGAAAACGTAAAACAATATATTGAAATTAAAAATAAGCTATCCGAACAAATCCAGAAACAATCTGAAAAAGCAAGCGAAATGGTGAAATCCATCGGTAGCTACCTGAGGACTTCTGTCTTTACAGTTTACTCTTTCATCGTTACCACATTCATAATTAGATCCTTATCTAAACCTGCTGCAGAAGGAATATTTACGACTGGAATTTACTATATTTTTTTGATGTTTCTCTTTCTGTCGCTGGGGACTCTCTTCTATGCTTACAGGGAATCTGAGGCAGAACTTGATCGATTCAAGGCAATATATCAGTCATTTAAGACGCGCTATGATGACCTCCTGTCAAATAGCGATAGAGATCGAATTTTACAGAACGATACTGACTTCAAGCGTGACTGCGATTATATCATCCAGTCGCGTAAACGTGCTTTGATTCTCTGGGCTTCTACACTTGGCGCTGTATTCTTATTTGTTTCGATAATCAAGCTGCTCAACTACTAGTAACCACTTAACCCTCACTTATCTTTAATATACTAAGCAGCTATATCCGTTTGGCGCCAAGCGACGATACATCTTTTTGATCAGCAGAAATGAAGCGTGCCGAAGTGCAAAGGTAGAAGAAATTCTTCACACACTCCCGACATCCTCACCTGATATCCCAACACTCCTGTTTTCGGTGCTTGAATTCGCTGCTCTAACCAGCGATACTTTGAAGCAAAGCCTCATGCAGCATATCAAATCTAAACCTTGGTCCAGGTAACACTGATGCTGACAACCAACAAAATCCCTTATGAGTTCCTGCATGATATGCTTGATATATTTGAGCATCAATCGTGGACTAAAGAGCTAACTCACGAACTGACCGATTTATGGAATTTGTGCGAGAAGCGCGAAGAGCAAGAACTGCTGAAATCCCTGATTAAAGATTTTTGCATCTTCGACGCCAAGATGGAAAAGCAAGCTCAAATAGCAATTGATGACAAAGTACAAGAACTTGGATTAAAACCTAAATCTACATGGATTGTTGGTGCCGCAAATAGATCTGAAATTGACGGATCTTCGGCAGCGCTTCAAAGACTAAAAAACAAAATTGAACCATGCGAAGAATGGCATTCTCGCTTTCTCCCAAACATCCCAGAAGCGGTTGAAAAAGTAAAGGAAGGGCAAACAGTCATACTGTTCGACGATTTTATCGGCAGCGGTAAAAAAATGGTTGACAAAGGCGCATGGCTTCGCAAACTTCTCGCCACGAAAGAAGTAAACGAATTCAAGATGATTTATATGTCTCTCTCAGCTATGAAATTTGGGCTTGACCGAATAGTTAAAGACACAGGGTGCGAGGCATTCGCTCATAATATTTTACAGAAAGCCATCTCCGAAAAACATCCACCCGCACAAGCTGCAGTTCTCATTGAGATCATGAGAAAAATTGAGTCCAGACTTGACGAGACCTATAGACAAAAATCTATCAAAGAGTACTCATTAGGGTTTGGTGAAAGCGAAGCTTTGTATTGTGCTGAAAACGACAACTGCCCAAACAACGTTTTTCCGGTTTTTTGGTGGCCCCGTTTAAAGAGTGGAACTCCATTTAAAACCATTTTAAGACGAGCCGGATAGCGCCAATGGATAATAAAGACAGAACTGCCATACGAGAGTTTATAACTTTGCTCTCCGACTTTGAATGGCATGACCTATATGATCTCCATGCAAAATACAACCTTTCACCGCCTGTTATTTTCGATGCCTTTTCATTTCTATCGCAGAATGGTTTAATTCTCAGAGAGGGTAGAAGCATTAAGCTATCCAGTTCATTGACTGCAGAACATTTTTCTCTTTTGAATCGGCTTTGTAAGACTAAAAGGCCTGAAGAGCTTAAAGAATTTTCTCCAAACCGCTTGACTATGGCGCATCGCCATGTATGATTCCACCTTGCTGGGTCCGGCTCTAGCAATATAAGGTGTAGTCGCCTTTATCGTTCAGGCTGGTTTTAGCCACTGAATGAATTCAACTCTACCGCTAGCGCGGCAGAGTCTAATCCATTCACTGACGTGAATGAATTAGAGTGAAAACAGCAAGCTAGTAGAGTCGGGCCTCAGCATTTATTATGGACAATATTGAAGATATTTATTCCTATCAGGGTGATGTTCAAGCGCTATGCATGGCCCTAGAGCTTGACCATACTCAGTCCCTAATTTTGCCGCGAGCAATTGCCAGGCCAGATTTATTTTATAGATTCTTTTCGATCCCAAAGAGAACTGGGGGATTGAGAAAAATCCGGGCTCCTTACCCTGCCCTTGCATCTATCCAAAAAAGAATACTAGATTGTCTGCTGGCAGAAAAACATGTGCATCACCTTTCGTTTGCATATGTTAAAAACAAGTCCGCTATAGACAACGCAAAAGTCCATTTAACAAGCAAGGAAATTCTGAAATTAGACATTCAGGATTATTTCCCTAGCATTGATAGTCAAATGGTAATTGAAGCACTTATGCGGAATGGATTTAGCTCCGCAAAAGCTTTCTATATTTCCAGACTTTGCACTGTAGATGGCGCTCTGCCTCAAGGTGCATGCACCAGCCCTATCTTAAGCAATCTAGTATTCAACCCCATAGACAATAGGCTAGCCAAATTGGCTGAGCGCCTAAATTTACGATATTCTCGTTATGCAGATGACATCGTAATTTCTGGCGAAAGAGTTCCTAGAAACCTTATAAATCTAATTAGGAAAATTCTGATTGAGCGAAGATTTTTTCTCAATGAAAAAAAATGCCAACTAAAGCTTTCCGGATCAAAGAAAATCATTACCGGAGTTTCAATCTCATCTGGAGTGATGAAAGCGCCAAAGGCATTTAAAAGAGAGCTAAGATCGCAAATCTTCGCACTTGAAAAATATTCTGGCGACTTATCTAAGCTAAGAGAGTTTGATCCTCTTTTCTTCGAAAGGGTTGTAGGAAGATTAAACTATCTTTTACAGATAGAGCCCTACAACGAATACGCGAGAAAAAAGAAAGCCACTATCTGCTCTTACCATCAAAAATTATTGGGCCTGCACCCTATAGCACAGCCACAATAGAGTTGGCAATATATAAACACTAAAAAGCCAATAGTACGATTATCCCTAAGCACTCAGTCAGAATTTTTCAAAAACACTACCCGACAGCGCATCAATAAAGGTAATTTTAGAGATAGCAAAGCATGTGCTGGACGACAAAAATTATATAAAACATGTGCTTAGTACGGATTTCGACTCCTGGTGCCGCACCATACGCAGTACTCAAAAGGCTCACCGAAAGGTGGGCCTTTTTTGTTTTGGTTGCCGTTACACCCCCTCGCCATCTCCCCTCTCAACCTCTGCGCAACCCCCGCCGCACCTCTTTATCGGCATACATCAACTGATCCGCCACTTTAAGCGCCATTTGCAGCGAAGTCGCAGCGGGATCAACACTGGCAATCCCAAAACTCGCCCCCGAATACTCGAACCGACATTCCTCAAATTCATAGGCACCAACAAGCAGCGGCACCAGCCTGCTGCGCATCGCTGCTGCAGTTTTGGCCATTTCGTCCGGATGGATCGAAGCAGTCAACCCGATCACCACAAACTCGTCGCCGCCCCAGCGCCCAAGTTCATCCGTCGCCCGCAACCCGCACTGCAGGCGTCGGCTGCTTTCGATAAGGAACTGGTCCCCCACCTCGTGCCCGTAGGTGTCGTTGATCACCTTGAATTCGTCCAGGTCGATAAATGCCACCAATACCCCCTGCCCGGTTCGTTTCGCCAATGCGAAATGCCGATGCAAGGCCGCCAGGATCGCACGCCGGTTTTTCAAACCGGTCAACGCGTCATAGTTGGCTGCATAGCGCTCTTCCTGGCGGCGTAACAGCATCTGCCCGGCCACCCGGCTGGATAGCAAGATCAAGACCAACCCAAGCGCGGCTACGGAGGCCCCGATCCAGTAGTATCGCTGGCGCATCGGCTGCAGGTGATCAAGCTTTGCCAGCGTCAGCAGTTGATACTGCGCGTCGCTCAGGGGCTGGCGACGCACCAGGTAAGGGTGCCCGTCAATCTGCCATTGATCTCCCTGATCCGCACCTGCCATTGCCCGGATATCCATGGGGTCGCCCGGCTCTTCATCGCCATCCAGAGGCCTGCGAATATCCGGCGGGAGCAGCGCCGCCACGTTACGCAGCATGAAAAGCTCGCTGGACGCAGTAGTCACGCGCCCGTGACGGTTCACAACCAAGGTAATGTGACGCCCCGTCAGGTAAAGGGCCATGTCCGGGGCATCGAACTTGACCGTGACAGAGCCAAGTGGCTTGCCGTCGGCATCGTCGATGCGGCTGGCTACGAAATAGGATGGGGTTTTGTTCAGGCGGGCAATGCCGAACATTTCACCACTGCCGGTGCGCAATGCATCGAGCAGGTAGGCCCTGCCCGTGTAGATCTGGCCAACGATGCTGAATGACTCCGCCCAGTTGCTGGCGGTCACTGTATCGTCTGACAGGTTGTTCATGTAGATACGGGCATAGTGGAGATCGCTGGCCAATCTATCCATGAAATCACCCACGCTGCGCACCAAAGGGTCACGGGTGAATTGCGCAGCGCGTTCCTCTCGTGTAAGTGCCGCGAAGTCGGGTGGATCATCACGATATCGGGCAGCGAGCCGGATCACCTCACTTTGACGGGCCACCATATTGGCCACACTGGCCATTTCGGTGAACAGGCGGTCTACCACTCGCCCTGTTATCTGGGCTTCGTATTCGGCGCCTGCCGCCAGGTTGTCGAGCTCTTCTGCTGTAAGGCGCTGCGCTATCCAGCCGCCCAGGCTTGCCACGAACGCCAACCATACGACCACAACGCCCAGCGTTAGCCGGCGCATGATGGAAGGGATGTCCCTGCGTTGCCGCCGCTGCGCCGACTCGTAGTTCACGCCGCGCCCGCCGGTTGAATGGTGCTCCAAAGCAACTCCTTTTGCGATACAGCAAGGTGCATCATCAACCCTGCAATATCACCGCCATGGCGGGGCTCGCAAGATTTTTATCATTCACCTCAGTGTATTGGCAGAATGTTTACTTACCAGCAGCGTGGCTAAGAGAGGCCCCGCCGAACCCTTGCGAACGCCTTATGGATCAAACCTCCAGTCGTACACCCGCCATGCCTATGGCTGCTCCGATAGCGATGCATAAATAGGGCGGCTTTTTATACCTGATCGCTTTGCATGAGCCCTTCGGTCAAGCAAAGGCTTTGATCTCAAACCACCCCAAGGTTGATCTCAATCAAGCTGGAGATGGGCACACAACCTAGCCTGAGATCTGTCAGCAGTTGAGGGATGGGTACCATGGCCAAGAAATTTCCCACAAACCCCAGCCATCCCGAGCGCATCTGTTGGGGATGTGACCAGTACTGCCCTGCCAAAGCTCTAGCCTGCGGCAATGGCGCAGACCAAACCATGCATCCGGTCGAGCTGTTTGGGGAGGATTGGGACAGTTTCGACAACTACCTGGAGCAGCCGATAGCTGGCAGCAAGGTGACGTCGTCTGCAGGGCTCGCCACCCAGAAAGGCTTGCCCACCTTTGCGGTCGAACTCCGTGCAGAACGTGAACACCGCGTTGAGGCCGAAGAGCTCAAGGAGCTTCTTTTCAAGAAATGCTCTGAGGGATGATGGGTAGCGCATGGATAACGATGTCATGACGCGGTACTACCCGACTTACCCGATAGCCTGATGAATGGGGCCGCGTTGCGGCCCATCGCAGGCAAGCCAGCTCCTACAGGGATCGCGCAAGCTTCAAGGTTTCGAGTACCCCAGATACCGAGCGCCATGACCCAAGATGGGCGCTGCCCAAGAATGGGGCCGCAAGGCAGCCCCAGGCAGTGTTGGTCAGAAGACCGTGCTGACAGTCAGCGACAGGTTACGCGGGTCACCATAGATCGCCCCGGCATAGAAGCCGTATTGGGTGTAGTAATGCTTGTCGAAGAGGTTGTTGGCGTTCAAGGTGACGGCGGTGTCATCGGTCAGCTGGTATTTGGCCATGGCATTCCAGATGGCATAACCCGACCAGTTCACGTCGGTCGCACCATTGCTCACGCCATTGGTGGGCTGGCCTGCCGGGCTGGAAATGGCGCGGATGTTGGTTTGCGCAGTCACGCCACCGCCCACGGTCAGACGGTCTAGCGGGCCGCTGAGGCGGTAGGTGGTCGAGGCCTTGAACAGGTGCGACGGGTCGCTGCGGCCGTCACTGTCGATGCGGCGGAAGTGCAGGTAGGTATAACCGGCATACACGTTCCAGTTAGGGGTCAGCGCGCCGGCGACTTCCAGATCGATACCGTCGGTTTCAACGCCAGAGCCTGCCTTGTAGGCGCTGGCACCGGTTGGCGTGGTCAGGTCGCCGTCCAGCACGGCCTTGTTTTCCTGCTTGGTACGGAAGTACGCCGCCGAGGCATTCAGGCGGCCGTCGAACCACTCTCCCTTGATACCCGTCTCGTAGCTTTGCCCACGAATCGGCTCGACCTTGCTGCCGCTCACCGTTTCTGAAGTCTGCGGGGTGAAGATGTCGGTGTAACTGGCATATACCGAGTAGTTGTCGTTGAGGTCGTATACCGCGCCCAGGTACGGGGTGACGATGCCGTTCTCTTCCTGGCTGCTGCGCACTCCGGCCACGCTGCGGGTAACAGACGAGTAATTGCTGGTGCGCACGCCGACAATCACCGACAGCGGGTCGGTAATGCTCAGGCGGGTGGCGGCATACATGCCCTGCAGGCGGGTGGTGGTCTTGCTGTGAAGGCCGGTACGCGAGGCGATGATGTCGTAGTCGTCATCCACGCCATTGTGCCAGTCGGTTACCGGGAAGCCGTTGTTGGCGCGGAACTGGCAGCCTAGGGCGGGTGCGCTTGCCATGCCATCGCCGACCATGGTGCACGTGTATTGCGGCGACCAGCCCACGGTGCGGCTGTCGTTGTAGCCGAGCATGGCCTGGTGAGTGCGGCCGAACAGCTGGAACGGCCCGGACAGGTCGATCTGTGCCGACTGCTGGGTGGTATCGCTGGAACTGTGCAGGCCGTTAAGCACGGCGCCACTGCCGTCCTGGTCCCAGTAGCCACCATAGGTGCCGCGCCCTGCCGAGTTGACCTTGGCCAAGCCGCGATGGTTGAGGGCGTCGGTGGTGGCCTGGGAGGCTTTCAGGTCCAAGGTCCAGTCGTTGTCGAAGCGGTGCTCCAGCGAACCGAACGCGGTGCGGGTGGTGTACTCGCCAAAACTCCAGCTGGGCACCACGTTGGTGCTGCGTGGCAGGTCGGTCTTGCTGCCGTCGCGGTACCACAGCGGGATATTCGCGCCCCAGCCACCACCGACCACCTTGTTGTACTCATACTGGTAGCCGGCACCGAGGGTGGTGGCGTCGTCCAGGTCGAACTCGAAATTGGCCAGCGCGGCGCGCGAGCGCTCGGACTGGTTGTCGCGGAACGAGTTGGCGTCCTGCTGGGTCATCACGAAGCGCGAGCGCAGGCGGCCGTCCTCGGACAGCGGCAGGTTCAAATCGGCACCCAGCCGGCGTTTGTCCCAACTGCCGTAGGTGGCATACGCGCTGCCGCCGAAGGTTTTGGTGGGCGCCTTGCGGATCAGGTTGACGGTGGCCGAAGGGTCACCTGTGCCACCCAGCAGGCCGTTGGCACCTCGCACGATGTCGATGCGCTCGTACAGGTCCATGTTCAGCGCGTTGCCGCTGCCGCTGAAGTCGGAACCGCCCTGGGTCTGCAGGCCATCGACCTTCCAGTTGCTGATCGAGTAGCCACGGGCACGGTAGTCGGTACGCCCGCCCACCTCGGACTTGTTGGCCGTTACGCCCGGCGTTGTTTCCAGCGCCTGCTCGATGGTATGGATACCGCGGTCTTCCATTTGCTGGCGGGTAATGGTGGTAACCGACTGCGGTGTCTGCCGCGGCGTCAGCGCAAGGCCGGTGGAGCTGCGGGTGCTCTCGACGGTATAACCCAGCTGGCCAGCCTCGTCGGCGGGCAGCAGCGCGCTGTCCTCGATCTGCGTGGCATCCAGCTCCAGGGGTTTGCTTTCGGCCGCCATGGCCCCCCCACTGATAGCGACGGCAACGAAGAAGGCCAACGGCTTGAGGGGGCTGCCGCCGTGGCTGATGGGGGTGAAGACTTTCGGGGCACTCGTAGGATTCATTTGGGAAGGCTTCGTATTTGCAGATGATTTTTTGTTAGGATTCTAGGGATCGGCCCTCCAGGCTCCAGACCCGACATGTACGGGGATGTAATTGAACGTAATGAGCGCCACCGGCCCTCATCCCACAGGTGTTTTTCCGCATGAGCACGACCCTGCTGGTTGTCGACGATGACGACGAGATCCGCGAACTTCTTTGTGATTACCTGGCAGATGCCGGCTACGAGGTGTTGGCCGCTGCCGACGGTGAACAGATGCGTGAGCAGTTGGCCCGGCACAGGGTGGAGCTGGTGGTGCTCGACCTGATGCTGCCTGGTGAGGACGGCCTCAGCCTGTGTCGCCAGCTGCAGGCCACACCCGGGCTGGCAGTGATCATGCTGTCGGCCAAGGGCAGCACGCTGGACCGCATCATCGGCCTGGAAGTGGGTGCCGACGACTACCTGGCCAAGCCCTTCGAACCACGCGAGCTGGTTGCCCGGATCAAGGCCGTGCTGCGCCGCCCGCAGCGCCTGGATTCGCCCGCCGAAGAACCCGCGGTGGTAGATGCCCAGCTGTTTGCCGGTTTCCGTCTGGAGCACGTCAAACGCCTGCTCACTCGCCCGGATGGCGAGACCCTGACGCTGCCACGGTCCGACTACCGGGTGCTGCGCGAACTGCTGGACGCCAACAACCGCGTGGTCTCCCGCGACCAGCTGACGCGCAGTGCGTTCGGCCGCGACCACCTGCCCGATGACCGCTCGGTGGACATGTGCGTGAGCCGCCTGCGCCAGCACCTGCGCCGCGCACCCGCAGGGGCCGCGCAAATTCTCACTATCCGCAACGAAGGCTATCTGCTGACTATCGCCCACCACGAAGCCGATGCCTGAGATGCGCTGGCTTCGCCGGCTGTGGCCACGCACCTTGTTTGGTCAACTGCTGCTGATCATGGTCAGCGGCACGCTGGTGATCCAGCTGATGTCGAGCAGCATCTGGTTCGATGTGCGCTTTGCCCAAGTGCTCGAAGCCCCGGTGCGGCTGATTGCTGCGCGCAGTGCACCGCTGATTGCCCAGGCCGACTGCCACGCTGGCACGCTGCAGGTACCCGCCCATTATAAGTTGCGCTGCGCCGAAAGCCTGCCTACGCCGGAACACGACGAACGTCGTGGGCGCAGGCGCGTCGAATTGCTGCTGCAGCAGGCCCTCAAGTACGAGCTGGGGCATGCCCAGGATGTACGCCTGATGAAGGTGCAACTGACTGATGAATTGGGCCGCCCCATTGTCTGGCGCAGCTTGTTCGGCCTGCGAACAGCCCAGGCGCATATCCAGTTCGCAGTGCCGTTGGCCGATGGCCACTGGCTGACCATTGATGGCCAGGAGCTGCAGGGCTGGAGCGGCGAGTCAGCCTGGGTGCTGATCAGCGATTACCTGCTGCGCGTGTATGCACTGCGCATCGTTGCGGTGTTGCTGGTGTGCCTGATTGCCGTACGCCTGTGCCTGCGTCCGCTGCGGCGCCTGGCCGATGCTGCACGTGGCCTGGGAAGCAACCTTGAGCAACCACCCTTGGCACTGGATGGCCCGGAGGAAGTACGTCAGGCAGCCCAGGCGTTCAACGCCATGCAGCAACGCCTGATCGCCATGGTCAACGACAAGGCCTACTTCCTCGCCGCCGTGTCCCACGACCTGCGCACCCCGCTGACACGCATGCGCTTGCGCCTGGAGCGCCTGCCCGATGACGAACAGCGCGAGCGCTTGCGGCAGAACATTACGCAGATGGACGACATGATCGGCCAGGTCCTTGATTACCTGCGTGCCGGTGAGCAGCAGAACCTGCAGCAAGTGGATCTGGACCGCCTGGTGGCCCGGCTTTGCGCGGAGCTCGCCAGCGCTGAAGAACCCCTGCCCATTCACGGCCAGGGCGGCAGCCTGCGCGTCGATGCCCTGCTGCTGCAACGCTGTCTGCAGAACCTGCTGGTCAATGCCATGCGCTATGCCCGGCACGTATCGGTCACGCTCGAGAAGACCACCTTGGGCGTTTTCATCCATGTCGACGACCGTGGGCCCGGTATCGCGCCAGCCCTGATGGCAACCATCACGGCCCCTTTCGTGCGCGGCGAACATTCACGCAATCACACCTCGGGCGGTTATGGGCTGGGGCTGAGCATCGCTCAGCGCATCGCGGTCAGCCATGGCGGTGACCTGCAATTGGCAAACCGTGAAGGGGGTGGGTTGCGGGCCAGCGTTCTGTTGCCTTGCCACGCCGGCAAGCTGTAGCACACGTTGTTTCAACAGGTGGTAGCGCCTTACCTCCGGAAACAAAATCGATGGCATAGCGTGGCGATTTCAATTTCTGGAAACCGCGCCATGAACCAAGAAACAGAAACCATCGCCACCCAGGCACTCGAACTTGAACGCCACTTCCAGGATGAAATCATTGCCAGGAAGTTACCCCCTTGGCTACACGGCACAGCAGCCGAACACAGGGACTTGGTAGCGATTGCAATCCGGAAAAGCCTCGAAGGCCGCCAACTGTTCGAGGCAGAGCTCCAGAAGATCCTAGGCATCGACAGCTTTTGCGCGCCACGTTTGCGCCACGCTTTGAAAACACGATACGCACTGGACGTTGACCCACACACACTCTGGTTCCAGAACGCCAACCTCAAGCCAGTCTCGAGCTGGGGGCCCAACCGTACCCCGATCTATGAGCCGGACTACTACCAGGAGCCATTGCTGGAGGCAGCCCTCTACAACTTCACGGTTGACCAGACCAAAGCCAAAGGCCAACCGAAAAACAATGGTCTGTATACGGAAACCGGCACCCGGCTCCCCGGCCCCTCAGCCCAAGCGTTTGCCACGTTATGCCGCGACCTGGACCTGGGTAAGCAGTACCAGCAGCACCTGGCTGGCGTTCTGGACGATGTTGCTGTCCAGCACCCACTGCAAGACATGCTGCGCTATACCATGCTCACCGATGCATTCAAGGCACACCACGACGGCGTGCTGAGCCACAACGAGCTGAAGCTGCTTATTCGGCTTTGTCACGACGGGCGCCTGGCAGAGCTCGACAACCATACCGTGACACCCAAGCAATTACAGGTTCTGGGCTGCGACATGCAGCAGATCGTCCTGTTCGACATCTGCGACAAGCCGCTCGTCCTGCCACCCAGTACCCAGCGGCTGCTGGCCTACATACCGGGCGACCCGCAGGGCGCCTGGAGCGCCAGCGATGATCTCGCACAGTTCAGCACTCGGGTGTTGAAGGTGCGTTTACGCCAGCCGGAATACCGGCGATTCTTCGCGCGCTTCGTCCCTCGCAAAAACCAGCAGGTGTTCTTCTCGACAGTCATCAGCAGCCATGACGGCAAGTCCAGAATGAGTGCCTATGACATGCCGCTGTTCGGCACCTTGGTCACGGCTTATAAACAGCAACTGAAAGACGATGCGGCAACCATCGTCCCGCCGGTGGCAGACCTGGATCGTGCCATCCAGGAGCAGCATGACCAGCAGTTGCAGGCTGAAGGCATGGGTTTGCTGTACTACGCGGCCCTGTTCGTACCTGCAATCAACTGGGCGCTGCTGGCCGTGACCGCCTGGCAAATACTCAGTGAAGCCTTTCATGCCGTTGAATCCTGGCGTGACGGTGATACCGCCGAAGCCTGGGATCATCTGACCAACATCGCCAAGGACCTAGGGTCAATCGCCGCCGTTGGCCTGGGTGCGGCAGCGGTGAAAGGTGCTTGGAACCGCTCATTGCTTGTCGACAGACTGGTACCGGCGCGGCTTGAGGATGGAAGCGAGCGGTTGTGGAATGGCGATCTGGCAGTGTTTCGCGAAGCACCACCTGCAACGGCAACCGCAGACGAGCAAGGCATCTGGCGCCAGGGTGACAAGGCCTGGGTCTGGATGGAAGGTCATCACTACCCTGTCACCCGCCACACCGATGGCCACTGGCAACTGCGACCTGTTCGCGGCCACGGCCCACGGTTACTCCATAATGGTGCTGGCGCCTGGCGCATCTGGACCGAAGACCCCATGGAGTGGTCTGAATCCCGCCAGCTATTCCGGCGTCTGGGGCAACCTTTTGCCGAACTCGATGATCAGCAGATTGACGACGTCATGCAGGCACAAGGCATGAGCGCCGACCAACTACGCGCCCTGCACGTGTACCGAGGCGCCCCTGATGGTGAGTTGCTGGATACCGTGACACGCAGGCGGGTCGCTTGGCGCATCAGCAAACTGGTCGGGACGCTTCGCTCCAACGCAACAATAACCGATGTCTTGGCCATGCAGGCCGCTGGCTACGTAATCCCCAACGCCGGCACGCTTGCCAGGGAAGAACTGGCAGAGCAGGTCTGGGCAAAACGCCGACTCATATTCGATCACCTATATCAAACCCTGCAAGGCCCCGATACAGCAGGGGAGACTGCTCTGCGGCGCCAGTTCTCCAGCCTGCACCACGAGGCAGCCAGGACGCTGATGCGCGGCGCATCGGCCACTGATCGCCAACGCGTGCTCGACAGTGGCCGCATTCCGTTGCGCTTATCTGAAGCCGCAAGGGCAAGTGTGACCAGAATACGTTTGGCCAGGGTATTCGAAGCCTTGCTGTTCGACACCACACAAAACGCCGATTTGGCACAGACAGCCTTGAGCCTGCTCAAATACCTGCCCGGCGAAGCGACAACCGTTCGCTGGCGTTTGTTCGAAGGCAGTCTGGAGGGGCCATTGCTGTTGGCCACGGACGGCGGGGTGCTGGAGTTCGACCTGGTCCACCAGGACGGTCAATTCCAGTTGTACGATGAAAATGCGGGGGCCGTGGGCGAACCAGGCGAGCTGTTCGCCACCCTTATCGCTGCCTACCACACTGACCAGCTACAAACCATGGAGATCAGCGAGCCATTCTCCGCGAGCCTGCAACACGCAATACTGGATCAGGCCAGACAACGAGGCGAAGAAGTTGCCCGGATCCTGCGGCGTACCGAAAACCCGAGTTGGTTCTCCCCCCCTACCCTACAAACCTCTGGCCGTATCGGTTATCCGTTGAGCGGCCGTAGCCCCGGCGGCAGCCCTGTCCGGCAATCACCACGAGCACTGGCAGTTCGGCTGCGCCTGATCTACCCGACGCTATCCAACGTGCAGGTCTCGATGTGGATGGCGAACGCACGTGGCGCAGGGGTGAACATATCCTCAGAGTTGAGCCGACTGGAGCGTGAATTTCGCACATTCAGCATCAGCCTGCGCAGTTGGGCAGAGCAAGGGCGCAGTGCCCTAGAGCGTACAAACCGCCACGATCTGCGCCGTGCGCTTCAAGCTTGTTGGCAACGCAGACTTGACGTGGGTACGGACCCATCCGTACTCAACCTGAACCGCCAGTGGACAATGCTTGGCGCCCCGACTGGTACACTGCCGCAAATCCCCGAAGGCATTTCGCTTGAACACGTTTATGTGGTTGCAATGCGTGGCATGGGCCTGGAGAGCATGCCCGAGCGCTTTGCCCAAGCCTTCCCCAACCTGCGCATTCTGCAACTACAAGGCAACCTGCTGCAGCAAGTACCTCAAGCGTTCATGCAGATGAGGCACTTGACACGTCTTGAGCTTTTCAACAACCGGATAATACTCGATGCAGCACAGTCGACCATCCTCGCCAGTTGCGAACAGCTGGTATACCTCGACCTCTCCAACAACCCCCTGGGTCGGACATTCTCTTTGGGTGGCATGACTCAGTTGCAAGACTTGCGCCTGGCTTCTACCGGAATAGATCGACCTCCGCACCAACTCATGGACAGCGCCACGCTGCGCTATGTCGATCTGCGCAACAACCTGATCACCGAACTGCCTGAGGGTTTCTACGAGTCCAGGCTATGGAATGAGGGTCGGGTGTATCTGTCCGGAAACCCACTGAGCCAAGCCGAGGCGGACCGGATGCAAGAGGCCCTGCTCGCACTCTTGCCTGGCGCCGAAGCAGATCCAGCCGCCGACAGGCTACCTCTAGAGCGCTGGTACGACGTCCTCGGCGACCAGCAACGCAGAGCATTCGGTGCGGCATGGGCAGCCGTCGAAAACCATGAAAACTCATTTCAGTTCTTCCATCTGCTCACCCGCCTGATGGAAACCGCCGAGTTTCGCCAGCCTACCCGCGCCCCTCTGCTAGGCATTCGTGTACTGGACATGCTGACAGCAATGCAGGCCGACCCAGCGCTGTGCCAGGAACTTTTTCAAAATGCTTTGCAGACCACTTGCCAAGACAGCGTGGCTCTGCGATTCAGTGATCTGGAGCTGCGTGTGCGGGTACATCGAGCGCTAGCAACCGCTGCCTCGGGTGATCGCCAGTCTGCACTGATGCGCTTGGGCCGCCAACTGTGGCGCCTGGACCGCGTTGATCGCCTCGCACTGCAAGAGATCAGGGCTCGACGCGCCAACAATCGCGACCCTGATGGAGTAGAAGTCCTGTTGGCCTACCGCGTCAGGCTGCGCACGCGGCTGGACCTGCCCACCCTGACGTCCGAGATGGCCTACAGTCTTGCCGCAAATGTGAGCGAGCGTCAGTTAAGGCTAGTGCAACAGGAAGTACTGAGTGCAGAAACGGACGAAGAACTGACTCAGTTCCTTATCAGTCAGGAATTTTGGCAGCAGCATTTATCAACTGCCTATCGGCCACGCTTCGACGCATCAAACGCTCTATTCCACCAACGCCTGGAAACACTACTGAATGACGACACGTTATCCGATACCGAACGCGATCTGCAAAGCCAACAGATCGCGAGTCAGCAAAAGGCAGCTGAGCAGGCGTTACGCGTAGAGCTGACCCGTGAGTGCCTGGAAGCCCACTCAGGCTGAACCATTCAGGCATGAGCAGGTGCGTGCTGCGCACCTGCGCCCGACTATCGGTGAGGCCATGGCACCCCCGATATCAGGTAACAGTCTTTTACCGATTCACCCCGTTTTCCCAGCTGCCACTTTGCCTATCCTAAGCCAGTCATCCCGACCGCGATGGACCCATGAAACATTCTCTGCCCAGCCGCTACGCCTGCCTTGCCATCTGCCTGCTAGTCACTTTTATCAGCCTGCCACTGCTGCCCCAGCATGCCTGGCTCTGGCCACTGACCCTGTTCACCGCCCTGCTCAGCCTGGTTGGCCTCAACGACCTGCGCCAGAGCCACCACGCCGTGCGGCGCAACTACCCGATCCTGGGCAACATTCGCTACCTGATCGAAACCATCCGGCCGGAAATCCGTCAGTACCTTATCGAAGGGGACGACGACAAGCTGCCGTTCTCCCGCTCCCAACGCTCGCTGGTGTACGCTCGCGCCAAGAACGAAAGCGCCGAAAAAGCCTTCGGCACGCTCAACGATGCCTACAACCCCGGCTTCGAGTTCATCAGCCATTCCATGTTGCCGGTGGCCGCGCCAGACCCGGCCTCATTCCGTATTGCCATCGGCGGGCCGCAATGTCGCCTGCCTTATTCGGCCTCGATCTTCAACATTTCTGCCATGAGTTTCGGTGCCCTCAGCGCCAACGCCATTGCCGCTCTCAACCGCGGTGCACGTATGGGCCGCTTTGCCCATGACACCGGCGAAGGCAGCATCAGCCCCTACCACCGCGAACACGGTGGCGACCTGATCTGGGAAATTGGCAGTGGTTACTTCGGCTGCCGCAACGAAGACGGTCGCTTCGATCCGCAGCGCTTTGCCGAGCAGGCGCGTTCGCCGCAAGTGAAGATGATCGAGATCAAGCTCAGCCAAGGCGCCAAACCAGGGCACGGCGGCATCTTGCCGGGGCACAAGGTCAGCCCCGAAATTGCCCAGACCCGTGGCGTGCGTGTTGGTGAGGACTGCATCTCGCCAGCCGCGCACAGTGCCTTCCGCACTCCGGTCGAACTGCTGCAGTTCGTGGCCAGCCTGCGCGAGCTGTCCGGCGGCAAGCCGGTGGGTTTCAAGTTCTGCCTGGGCCACCCGTGGGAGTTCATGGGCATTGCCAAAGCCATGCTGGCCACCGGCATCACCCCGGACTTCATCGTTGTAGACGGCAAGGAAGGCGGCACCGGCGCAGCCCCCCGCGAGTTCAGCGACAACATGGGTGTACCCATGCGCGAAGGCCTGATGTTCGTACACAACACCTTGGTCGGCCTGAACCTGCGTTCCAGCATCCGTATTGGTGCAGCGGGCAAGATCGTCAGCGCCTTCGACATTGCCAGCGTGTTGGCCATTGGCGCGGACTGGGTCAACTCGGCGCGCGGCTTCATGTTCGCCATTGGCTGCATTCAGTCGCAGAGTTGCCACACCAACAAGTGCCCGACCGGCGTGGCCACGCAAGACCCGCTGCGCCAGCGGGCGCTGGTAGTGCCGGACAAAGCTGAACGGGTAGCCAGTTTCCACCGCAACACGCTGCATGCCCTGGCCGAGATGCTGGCCGCTGCAGGCCTGGAGCATCCGTCGGAGCTCAAGCCCAAGCATCTGGCGCGGCGTATCAGCCCCAGTGAGATTGGTCTGTTTTCGGACTTGTACACATTCCTCAAGCCAGGCGAATTGCTCAGTGGCTCGATCGAAAGCGAGTTTTATGCGCGGATGTGGCGGATGGCGCGTAGTGAGAGCTTTGCACCAGAAAGTGGAGATGTGATGCCCGTTGCGGCAAAAGCTGTGCGCCGAAAAGAAACAGCCCCGGCATAAGCCAGGGCTGTTCGATATATCAGATCAGAATCAGAAGATGCTGATCGGGTACTCGACGAACACGCGGACTTCATTGCCGTCGTCGTTGTAGCCGTTCTGCTGCACGGCGTTGTTGGTACGCACGAACGAGCTACGCAGCTTGATGGACAGGTCCTTGGCCGGGCCGTCCTGCACCACGTAACGGATCTGATTGAAGATCTCGCGCTCTTTACCTTCGCCGAAGCCCTGTGGGTTGGCGTTGTTGCGGGTGTTGATGTTGTCACCCACCACGTAAGCCAGCTTGTAGGTCAGGCCAGGGATGCCATAGGCACCGAAGTCCAGGCCGTAGCCCAGCTGCCAGGAGCGCTCGTCTTCGGCGTTGAAGTCGGACCAGTACGAGTTGGCCAGGTAGATGGTCGAACCACCGTCACCCACGCCGCCCTGGTTCTGGTACCAGCCGTAGTTGTAGCCGGTGCTGCCGGTGCTGCGCTGGTGGGCGATGGTGAACGAGTGCGCCCCATACGCGTAGGTAGCAGCCAGGCTCCAGATGGTGTTGGAGTCGCCGTTCAGGCCTGCAGCCTTGACGTACTTGTTATTGATGTCCGACTTGTAGCCGTTGAAGTCCAGGGTCAGCGACTGGTCGCTGGCGATCGGGAAGACGTAGTTCAGGCCCAGGTAGTGCTTGCGCATCACGTCTTCGTTGTCTGCGGTGTACAGCGAACCCGTGAAGTTGTCGGTGAACTTGTAGCTACCGCCGAGGACGTTGATCGACTTCAGGCCACCACCGTCACGACGCTCGGCGCTTTTGCGCGCCTCCTGGGTGAAGCGGCCGGCGTTCAGTTCCAGGCCCTTGATCTCCTTGGAGGTGATCAGGGTACCGGTGAAGCTTTCTGGCAGCAGACGCGCGTCGTCGTACTGCAGCACTGGCAGTGCTGGCATCTGGTCACCGTACTTGAGCACGGTGTTGGAGATGCGGAACTTCACGGCGGCGCCGCCACGTGCCAGGTTGTGCGGCGAGCTGGCGTTACCGTCGGCATTGGTGGTTTCGTGCGGCTTGAAGAAGTCGACACCCGCGCCACCGTTGTGGCCTTTACCGCCATCAAGGCGCAGGGCGTACAGGCCGAATGCATCGACACCGACGCCGACGGTGCCCTGGGTGAAACCAGAGGAGAAGTTGCCGATGACTGCCTGGCCCCATTCGATCTGATCGTCGGTTCCGTGCTTCTTGTCACGGTTGATGTAGGCGTTGCGCAGAAGGACGTTGGCGTGGCTGTCCTCGATGAAGCCCTTGCTTTCGGCCTGGTCATTGGCCTGTGCCTGGGTCGCGGCGAACATCGCCAGGGCGACCAGGCTGATCCTGGTTTTCAACATGTTGTTTTCCTTATTTCTTAATCAAAAACGCTCTGCAATATGACGCCAGGAACCAACGCCCCTTCGTAGGTTCGACGCTATGCGGATCCAGACTTGAAGGCCTGCCGGTAACTGCACGGCGGCCTCTGGCTGCAGCATGGCCAAAGGTATTGGCCAGCAGGCGTTGGCCGAATCCTAGCCGTGTGCGATTACAAATGTCAAAAAGTCGTGAAAAGCAGGTTGATATAACCAAAATCACCGGCGTGTCTGGTGCATTTCCATGCAGGTTTGCGCAATCAGCGGGCAATTTATCTTGTGTGGGAAACTGCCTCTTGATCGAACGGACAATCTTCGTGCTCGGATCCTTCAGCAACGCAAGGCTGCTCCTTTTAGGAAGGCAGAGATTGTTACAAAGAGATACATATGTAAAGACAACCCTTTACAAATAGCCAAGCAAGAGCAAATAGCAAGCATTACCATTCGCACCTCTTTTTCACCTGCCCGGTCTGGATGTTTCCATGCTTGTACCCTGCCGCCTTTCACCCCTGACGCTTGGCCTGTCGCTGCTGTTCAGCGCCAGCTTGGCCAGTGCCGCTACCACCACCCTGCCAGAGCTGTCGGTAACCGCTGACGGCGAGCGCGAAAAGGACAACCCGCGGGTCAAGGAAGTGAGCACTGCAACCCGCACCTCGACGCCAGTGCGGTATGTGCCGCAGGCGATCGACACGGTGAAGACCGTGAATGTACTGGATTACGGCAGCAATACGCTGGGCAAGGCGCTGGAGGGGGTCCCCAACGTCAGCAGCGGCGCCGATACCCGCTTCGACAGCGTGCGCATACGCGGCTTCGAAGCCAGCAACGACTTCTACCTGGACGGCATCCGCGACGACAGCCAGTACATTCGCGACCTGCACAACATCGAGCGGGTCGAAGTGCTGAAGGGGCCGGCGGCAGTGCTGTATGGCCGCGGCAGCCAGGGCGGTATCGTCAACCGGGTCAGCAAGGCACCGGAACAGGGCCGCCGCTCGAGCATCGAGGCACAGGCCGGCAGCGAAGACTTGCGCAGCCTGTATGCCGACCTCAGCGCCGACCCCAGTGACACCGTCAGCCTGCGGCTGAACATGGGCAACCAGGACAACAACAGCTTCCGCGACGGCATTCATGGCAGCCGGCAGTTGTTCGCCCCTTCGTTCAGCTGGCAGATAAACCCCGACCTGAACTGGCTGGTGCAATACGAATACAGCCGCTACAACCGCACCCCGGACCGGGGCATCCCCGGGGTCAATGGCCGCCCGGCCGACGTCAGCCGCAGCACCACCTATGGCGACAAGCGCGACTACATTGACGACCGTGCCCAGTCGCTGCGCTCGCGGCTGAACTACCAGTTGAACGAAACCTGGCAACTGCGCCATACCCTGGGCCTGTTCAAACTCGACAGCGAGTTCGACAACACCTACGTCACAAACTACAACGCCAGCACCAATACCTTGACCCGCCAGCGCTGGCAGCAAGACCTGAACACCCGCAACCTGTTCAACACCCTGGAGGCCGAGGGCGACTTCGACACCCTTGGCCTGGAGCACAAGCTCTTGCTGGGGCTGGAGTTCGGAAACCAGAAACGTGACCCGGTACTTTACCGCGCGCCAGACCAGAACCTGCCGGGCCTGAGCAAACCCGGCCGTAACCAGCAGCACCCTGGCATTCCGGTACTGTTCAGTGACAACCACACCGTGGTCGATAGCCGTGGCCTGTACCTGCAGGACCAGATCCGCCTGAACGATCAGTGGCAGGTCCTTGCCGGCGTGCGCTTCGACCAGTTCGAAGTGGAATCCACCAACAAGGACAACCTGAGCGAAGCCCAGGACAGCAACAGCACCAGCCCACGCCTGGGCGTGGTCTACACACCTTGGCGCGACCATTCCTTCTATGCCTCGTGGAGCAAGACCTTCTCGCCGGTGGGCGGCGGCCTGATCGGCATAACTCCCGGAACAAAGGGCAATGCCAACGAAACCAAGCCGGAAGAAACCCGGCAGAAGGAAATCGGTGTGAAGAGCGACTGGCTTGACCAGCGCCTGACCACCACCTTGGCCATCTACGAGCTGGAACTGTACAACCGCCGAACCCGCGACCCACTGATCCCGGAAAACATCCTGCTCAGCGGCTTGCAGCGCTCACGCGGCATCGAGCTGACAGCAACCGGCAACATTATCGGTAACTGGTATGTTCGCGGCGGCATTGGCCTGCAGGATGCCACCATCGTCAAGGACAATAACGGCCAGGAAGGCAACCGCATCAATGACGTGGCCAAGCGCAACGCCAGCCTGTTCGTGACCTGGAAGCCTGAGCTGGGTTGGTATGCCGAAACAGGCCTGACGCTGGTGGGTGAACGTTATGCGGACAACCAGAACACCACGGTCTTGCCAGGGTATGGCCGTTGGGATGCGCTGGCGGGGTACCGGACCCATGACTGGGATGTGCGGGCGGCGTTGAGCAACATTGCCGACAAGACCTACTACAGCTCGGCAACCAGTGCGGCACAGATTCAGGTGGGGGACCCGCGTAGCCTGGTGGTGACGGGTAGTTACAGCTTCTGATCTTTATTGCCTGTGCTGGCCTCTTCGCGGCTAAAGCCGCTCCTACAGGTACACCACAGGGCTCGAGGTATGTGGTGTACCTGTAGGAGCGGGCTTGCCCGCGAAGAGGCCGGTACAGGTATAACCGATCCGATCAGTGCCAAACCGCCATCAGCGCCTGCATCTCTGCTTCGCTGATCAGCCCTTGGGGGTATCTACCGGCAAGCAGACGTCGTGGGTCGGTCGTCCTGACCCTGATGCTTCCATGCTGTCTCAACCACGTCGCCACAAGCCTGAGCGATGGGTAACCAACTGCCGATGGGCGCAAAGCCGACTCACTTGCTACGTTCATGTCCACACGTACTCCCTGGCCCGTGAGCGGCTAATCTACGTAAGTATTGTTACAGATCCGAGAGCTGGGCCTGGCCCGCTATCTCGTTGAAAATCAATACAAAACATATGCCATACCAGACCACCGGGCGTCGCCCGAAAAAAAGGCCCGTCACATGACGGGCCTTTCATTCATGACACGTTCAACGTTTGAACGGTGCCGGTTGCTGCTGGGTCAGGCAGTGAATGTTGCCACCACCCAGCAACAGCTCGCGCCCCGGGATCATCACCACTTCGTGGTCCGGGAAAATCTTCGCCAGGATCGCTCTGGCTTCGGCATCTGCCGGGTCGTCAAAGCTCGGCGCAATGATGCCGCCATTGACGATCAGGAAGTTTACGTAAGAGCCGGCCAGGCGCACCGACGGGTCACGCTCCTGGCTGCCGGCCACCTGGTCGACACCGGCACACTCTTGCGCGGTGGCGAACAGCGGGCCCGGAATCGGCATCTTGTGCACGATGAACTCACGGCCCTTGGCATCGCGGGTGTTCTTCAACACCTCCATGGCCGCGTGGCAGCGTGCAAAGTTGGGGTCGTTGGAATCATCGGTCCAGGCCAGTAACACTTCGCCCGGGCGCACGTAACAACAGAAATTGTCGACGTGGCCGTCGGTTTCGTCGTTGTACAGGCCATCCGGCAACCACACCACCGTATCGACCGCCAATTGGTCGCGCAGCACCGCTTCGATCTGCTCGCGGTTCAGGTGCGGGTTGCGATTATGGTTGAGCAGGCATTCCTCAGTGGTGATCACGGTGCCTTCACCGTCCACGTGGATCGAACCGCCCTCAAGCACGAAGCCTTCGGTGTGGTAGCGCTGGCAGCGCTCCATTTCCAGCACCTTGGCCGCCAGTTCCTCGTCGCGGTTCCAGGGTGCATACAGGCCACCCTCGAAGCCGCCCCAGGCGTTGAAACCCCAATCCACGCCGCGCACTTCACCCTGGTCGTTGATGACGAAGGTAGGGCCAGTGTCACGCACCCAGGCGTCGTCGTTGCTGATTTCGACTACTCGAATGTTCGGCTGGTCGAGCTGGCGACGGGCGTTCTCGTATTGGCCAGCAGAAACCGCAACGGTAACCGGCTCAAAACGGGCGATGGCCTTGGCCAAGGTTACGTGTGCTGCCTGCGCAGGCTTGCCGCCCAGGCGCCAGTTGTCCGAACGCTCCGGCCAGACCATCCACACCTGGGTTTGCGGGGCCCACTCGGCGGGCATGTGGAAACCATCGGCACGTGGTGTGGAGTTGAGGGTTTTCATGGTTGACCTCTGTGAGGGCCCTGAGCCGGTGTGTGCCAGGGGCGTTGATCCGTTGGATAACAATCCGGTATGACAGTGTTGGAGGGTACGATACTCCTATTTCAGTCACTTTATAACCGATACTTATCGACCAAAACAAGCTGATCTCATTTGCATTAGCATATAAAACCGATAAAAGGCCGATAACAATCCGACTAACAGCCAAGTTCAGCAGCACTGCGCTGATATTTGCCTGCTATGCCCCGTAACGACAGGCTAGGCTGCTGAGACCTGCACATGGAATTTTTAGAGGCGTCCCGACAATGCGCATACTCATCACAGGCGGCGCTGGCTTCATTGGCTCGGCCCTGGTCCGCCACCTGATCGTCCACACTGGGCATGAGGTGCTCAACCTCGACAAGCTGACGTACGCCGGCAACCTCGAATCGCTGCACAGTATCGCCAGCAACAGCCGCTACGAGTTCGTCCAGGCCGACATCGCCGATACGGGCACCGTCAGTGCCGTACTTGAACGCTTTCAACCCGATGCGATCATGCACCTGGCGGCCGAATCGCATGTGGACCGTTCAATCGACGGCCCCGCGGCCTTTATCCAGACCAACATCGTCGGTACCTATGCCCTGCTCGAGGCGACCCGCGCCTGGTGGAACACGCTACCGGACGCCAGGCGTGCCGCGTTTCGCTTCCACCACATTTCCACCGACGAGGTGTACGGCGACCTGCATGGCGCCGACGACCTGTTCCGCGAGACCACGCCCTATGCACCCAGCTCGCCCTATTCGGCCAGCAAGGCGGCCTCGGACCATCTGGTTCGCGCCTGGCATCGCACCTATGGCCTGCCGGTGCTTGTCACCAATTGCTCGAACAACTATGGCCCCTATCACTTCCCCGAGAAGCTGATCCCGTTGATGATCCTCAACGCACTGGCGGGCAAGCCACTGCCGGTCTACGGCAACGGCCAGCAGGTGCGTGACTGGTTGTTCGTCGAGGACCATGCCCGGGCGTTGCTTGAAGTCGTGAGCCGCGGGCGGGTTGGCGAGACTTACAATATCGGCGGCCACAACGAACAGAAGAACCTCAATGTGGTGCATGCCATCTGCGCACTGCTCGAAGAACTGGCACCGCAACGGCCCGCCGGCGTGGCTCGCTACACAGACCTGATTACCTACGTGCAGGACCGCCCCGGCCATGATCTGCGCTATGCCATCGACGCCAGCAAGATCGAGCGGGACCTGGGTTGGGCCCCACGGGAAACCTTCGCCACCGGCCTGCGCAAGACCGTGCAGTGGTACCTGGACAACCTGGAATGGTGCCGCCACGTACAGGATGGCAGTTATCAAGGTGAACGACTGGGCAACAACAACCTCAAGGAGCTTATTGCATGACCAAGGGCATCGTCCTTGCCGGAGGCTCCGGCACCCGCCTGCACCCTATAACCCTCGGTGTGTCCAAGCAGTTGCTGCCGATCTACGACAAGCCGATGATCTATTACCCGCTGTCGGTGCTGATGCTTGCCGACATTCGTGACATCCTGCTGATTTCCACGCCCCAGGACCTGCCTCAGTATCGCCAGCTGTTCGGCGACGGCAGCCAGTTCGGGATCCGCGTCAGCTACGCCGAGCAACCCTCACCTGATGGCCTGGCCCAGGCATTCCTGATTGGCGAGGAATTCATCGGCGACGACTCGGTATGCCTGATCCTCGGTGACAACATCTTCCATGGCCAAAGCTTTACCGAACAATTGCAGCGGGCCGTCAATCATTCCAGCGGGGCAACGGTATTCGGATACTGGGTCAAGGACCCTGAGCGCTTCGGCGTTGTCGAGTTCGATGAACAGGGGCATGCACTTTCAATCGAAGAAAAACCCCTGCAACCGAAATCCAGCTACGCAGTAACCGGCCTATACTTCTACGACAATGACGTGGTCGAGATTGCCAAGGGCATCCGCCCCTCAGCCCGTGGCGAGCTGGAAATCACCGACGTGACCAATGCCTACCTCAAGCGCGGCGACCTGCGCGTGGAGCGCTTCGGGCGCGGCTTCGCCTGGCTTGATACCGGTACCCATGAAAGCCTGCTGGATGCCGCGCAATACGTGCAAACCATCGAAAACCGCCAAGGCCTGAAGGTGGCGTGCCTGGAAGAAATTGCCTTCAACAAGGGCTGGATCACCCGTGACCAGCTACTGGCCAAGGCCGAGAAACTGAAAAAGACAGGTTACGGACAGTACCTGAGCAAACTCGCCAACGAACAGACATGAACATCATCCCTACCGAGATCCCTGACGTACTGATCATCGAACCCAAGGTATTCGGCGACAGCCGCGGCTTTTTCTTCGAGGCGTTCAACGCCCGCGACTTCGCAGAGCAAACGGGCATTACCACGCACTTTGTCCAGGACAACCATTCACGTTCGGTCAAAGGCGTGTTGCGTGGCCTGCACTACCAGGTGGAGAACACTCAAGGCAAGCTGGTACGCGTGGTGCAAGGCGAGATCCGCGACATAGCCGTGGATGTCCGCAAGAGCTCGCCCACTTTCGGCCAATGGGTGGCGGTGCATCTGTCGGCCGACAACCGCCGCCAGTTGTGGATTCCGCCCGGGTTCGCCCATGGCTTTGCCGTCATGAGCGAGTCGGCCGAGTTCCTATACAAGACCACCCATTACTACGACCCGGGTGCAGAACGCTGCATCCGCTGGGATGACCCAGAACTGGCGATCGACTGGCAGCTGGATGCGCCGCCGCTGCTGTCCGACAAAGACAAGCTCGGCATACCATTCAGCCAGGCTCAAGCGCTGCCATGAAGATTCTCGTCTGCGGCTACAACGGCCAGGTCGCACAAGCCTTGCAGAAGCACTTGGCTGGCCTGGGAGAACTGCATGTGCTGGGCCACCAGCAACTGGACCTGGCCGCACCCGAAGCATTGCGTACAACACTGCGACAGCTTGCACCCGGGCTGATCATCAACGCGGCCGCCTACACGGCCGTGGACCAGGCAGAGCAAGAACCGGAGCGAGCGTTTGCCATCAATGCCGAAGGCCCCCGCGTGCTCGCCGAAGAAGCCGAAGAGCTTGGCGCCCCGTTGATTCACTTTTCCACCGACTATGTGTTCGATGGCCACAAGGCCAAACCTTATACCGAAGACGATAAGCCCAACCCCCTGAGCGTGTATGGCCAAAGCAAACTGGCCGGTGAACAGGCGATTGCTGCCGTCAACGGAAAACACCTGATCCTGCGTACCAGCTGGGTCTACTCGCTGCACGGGCGCAACTTCCTGCTGACCATGCAGCGCCTGCTACAGGAAAAACCCCAGTTGCGTGTGGTCGACGACCAGATAGGCGCCCCGACCTGGGCCACAAGCCTCGCAAGCAGCACCCGCTTACTGATCGAGCGCTGGCAGTCCGGCCAGGCGGGCGCTTGGGGTACCTATCACCTGACGGCTCAGGGTGAGACCTCCTGGTTCGGTTTCGCCCAGGCGATCAGCGAACTCTTGAAGGCCCGAGGCGTGCCCTGCGCCGAGCTGCTGCCGATCCCTTCCCGCGAGTACCCCACGCCGGCGCGCCGGCCGCTCAACTCGCGGCTCGATTGCTCGCGCCTGGCCCAGGAATGGCAAGTCAGCCTGCCGCACTGGCAGCAAGCGCTGATCGACTGCCTCAAGTAGCGCATAATTGCGTCAGACTTTTCTGGCGCACTTCCGTGATGATTGCAAAACCCACGCCCCCACGCCGTCCCCGCTGGCGCAGCCTGGCCCTGTTGGCCCTGTGCCTGGCCCCTTTACTGTGGCCCCTGCATCATTTGGCCGAACGCTACTACCAGGAAGAGCTGGCCTCGCAGAACCGCCAGACCCTCGACCTGTACGTGGCCAACCTGCTCGGCACCCTGCACCGCTACGAAACCTTGCCGCAGATCCTCGGCGACCTGCCGGCATTGCGCGGCGTGCTGGCCGACCCGTTTCGCCTGGAGGCGGTGACCAACGCCAACCGCCTGCTCAAGGGCATCGTGCAGCAGACCGGTGCCGAAGTGATGTACCTGATGGACGTCAGCGGCAATACCCTGGCTGCCTCCAACTGGGACAAGCACGACAGCTTCGTCGGCCGCAATTTCGCCTTCCGCCCCTACTTCAACGAAGCCATGGCCGGCCATCTGGGCCGCTTTTTTGGCCAAGGCACCACCTCGGCCAAGCGCGGCTACTTCTTTGCCGCCGCTGTACACGATCGCGAGCGGGTCGTCGGCGTACTGGTGGTCAAGGTTGACCTCGACCACACCGAAACCCTGTGGGGCCGTACCCCCGAGCAGCTGTTGCTGACCGATCACAATGGCGTAGTCATCCTCACCTCGCGCCCCGACTGGCGCTTTCGCGCCACCCGCGTGCTGAGCGAAGCCGAGCGCCAGGCCATCATCGCCATCCAGCCTTACCCGACCCAGGCCCCGCAACCGCTGGTGCTCAACCCGGACGCCTGGATCACTCAAACCCGCGACATCAGGGAAACCGGCTGGCAAGTCAGCATCCTCGCCCCCCGCATGCTGGTCGACCGCTCGGTGCAAACGGTGATGGCCATCGGCGCCGGCACCTTGCTGGTGGTGATGCTGCTGGCAGGGCTGGTGATGCAACGGCGCCGCCACTACATCGACCGCATCGACTTTGAGGCCCGCGGCCGCCAGGAACTGGAAAAGCGTGTGGCTGAACGAACCGCCGACCTCGAAGGCCTCAATACCCGCCTCAAGCGCGCCGTGCTCGAACGCGAGAACGCCCAGCAAGAGGCGGTGCGTGCCCAGGACGAACTGGTCCAGGCCGGCAAGCTATCGGTACTCGGCACCATGTCGGCCAGTATCAGCCACGAGCTCAATCAGCCACTGGCGGCCATCCGCAGCTACGCGGAAAACGCCGAGATCCTGCTCGATCACCAACGTACCGAAGACGCGCGCAGCAACCTCAAGCTGATTGGCGAACTGACCGGGCGCATGGCCTCGATCATCGCACACCTGCGCGCCTTTGCCCGCCGCGACCGCCATGCCCCAGAGAGCGTGGCCCTGCAGCCTGCCCTGGACGATGCACTGGCGCTGCTGGCCAAGCGCCGCCGGGCAATGGCCGTGGAACTGATCCGCGACCTGCCGGAAGCCACCCTGTGGGTGCAAGCTGGCGAAACCCGCCTGCGCCAGGTGCTGGGCAACCTGCTGGCCAACGCCCTCGACGCCCTGACCGAAAAAGCCAACCCGCGTCGCCTGTGGCTAAGTGCCGAACAGCACGATGACTGCGTCTACCTGTACATTCGCGACAACGGCCCCGGCTTCAGCCGCCAGGCACTGGAGCATGCCAAAGAGCCGTTCTTCACCACCAAGACCCGCACCCAGGGCTTGGGCCTGGGGTTGGCCATCTGCGAAAGCCTGATGCGCGCCCTGGGCGGTGAACTGCTGCTGGCCAACCACCCGGAAGGTGGTGCCCTGCTGACCCTGCAACTGCGTGTGGCCGCGCCTGGTGCAACGTTGCCCAATTCGGAGGACCCCTCGGCATGACCACCGAGACACAGATCGACAGCCGAGCCCAGGTCATCCTGGTCGACGATGACCCGCACCTGCGTCAGGCCCTGAGCCAGACCCTGGACCTGGCAGGGCTGAAAGTGGTCGCGCTGGCCGATGCCCAAGGCCTGGCCGAACGTATCGAGGCCGACTGGCCCGGCGTGGTGGTCAGCGACATACGTATGCCCGGCATCGATGGTTTGCAGCTACTGGAACAATTGCACGGTCGCGACAGCGAGCTGCCGGTACTGTTGATCACCGGCCACGGCGATGTGCCGCTGGCGGTGCAGGCAATGCGCGCAGGGGCGTATGACTTCCTGGAAAAACCCTTTGCCACCGATGCCCTGCTCGACAGCGTGCGCCGCGCCCTGGCCCTGCGCCGCCTGGTGCTGGACAACCGCAGCCTGCGCCTGGCACTAAGCGACCGCCAGCAACTGGCCACACGTTTGGTGGGCCACTCACCGGCCATGCAGCGCCTGCGCGAGCAGATCGGTGCCTTGGCTGGCACCCGCGCCGATGTACTGATTCTGGGTGAAACCGGCGCTGGCAAAGAGGTGGTAGCCCGTGCCTTGCACGACCTGTCCAGCCGCCGTGATGGGCCGTTCGTGGCGATCAACGCCGGTGCGCTGGCCGAGTCGGTGGTCGAAAGCGAGCTGTTTGGCCATGAACCCGGCGCGTTCACCGGTGCGCAAAAGCGCCGCATCGGCAAGTTCGAGTTTGCCAACGGCGGCACGTTGTTCCTCGACGAAATCGAGAGCATGAGCCTGGACGTGCAGGTGAAGCTGCTGCGCATGCTGCAGGAACGAGTGGTCGAGCGCCTGGGCGGCAACCAGCTGATCCCGCTGGACATCCGCATCATCGCCGCCACCAAGGAAGACCTGCGCCACTCCGCCGACCAGGGGCGCTTCCGCGCCGACCTGTATTACCGCCTGAATGTGGCGCCGCTGCGTATTCCGCCGCTGCGCGAGCGCGGCGATGACATCCTGGTACTGTTTCAGCACTTTGCCGACGCCGCCAGCCAGCGCCATGGGCTGTCGCCGCACACGCTGCTACCGGCCCAACGGGCGGTGCTACTGCGCCACGACTGGCCAGGTAACGTACGCGAGCTGCAGAACGCCGCCGAGCGTTTTGCCCTGGGCCTGGAGCTGGCCCTGGACGGCCAGGCGCCGGCAGCATCAGCCGCTGCGGTGCCGGCACTGAGCGGCAACCTCAGCGAACAGGTCGAGCAGTTCGAACGCTCGCTGATCGCAGCCGAACTGGCCCATCCACACAGCTCCATGCGCAGCCTGGCCGAGGCGCTGGGCATCCCTCGCAAGACCCTGCACGACAAGCTGCGCAAGCACGGCTTGAGCTTCGACGGCGGCAGCAGCGGGCATGACGATCAAGAGGACAACCGTTGATGAACAACGATAGCCAGTACCTGCAGTCCGTACTGCACAGCGACATCCCACTGACCCGTGAAATGGGCCTGGAAGTGATCGATTGGCAGCAGCATACACTGCGCCTGCAACTGCCATTGGCGGCGAACGTCAACCACAAGAGCACCATGTTTGGCGGCAGCCTGTACTGCGCGGCGGTGCTGGTGGGCTGGGGCTGGCTGCACCTGCGCCTGCGCGAGCTGGGGATCGATGACGGGCATATCGTCATCCAGGAGGGGCAGATCAGTTATCCACTGCCGGTTACCGGTGCAGCAGTGGCGCGCTGCGCGGCGCCGGATGAGAAAACCTGGGAGCGGTTCGTGAACATGTACCAGCGCCGAGGGCGGGCGCGGTTGACGCTGGAGACCACGGTGAGCAATGCCGGTAGTGACGAACCGGCGGTTAAATTCACCGGCCAGTACGTCCTTCACCGCTAACGCGGATCCCTGTGAGCAACTGTCTTTTGCTGCTTGTGCCGGCCTCTTCGCGGGTGAACCCGCTCCCACAGGTTGGTTGCTTACCTCAAGGCATGCGCCCCTGTGGGAGTAGGTTTACCCGCGAACACCGGCGAAGCCGGTGCCATTCACCATGCCGGATTCTTCGCGGGTGAACCCGCACACAGGGTAGGGTGATACGCGTCAGATAAGGTTCAGGAAGGCCTGGCGCCATGCAGCATTGGCCGGCAGCGCCAGGAAATATGGGTTCAACAGCGTCTCGCGCGCCGGGTAGCGGAACGGCAAGCCATCCAGCCCGATTACCTCGCCCCCGGCCCCTTCCACCACACCCTGCGCCGCCGCAGTATCCCACTGCGAAGTCGGTGCCAGGCGCGGATAACAATCGGCACTGCCCTCAGCCAACAGGCAGAACTTCAGCGAGCTGCCAATATTGGCCAGCGCCAGCTCACCCACCGCCGCCCCCAACCCGGCCAGCAATGCCTCCTGTTCCGGGCTGGAGTGCCGACGGCTAGCTACCACAGTAAAACGCTGCCCTGCTAGCGGCGCGTTGCGTACCTGGATCGGCAGGGCAGCCTCGCCCGCCTCGGCCCGCCAAGCACCCAAGCCACGGCCGCCGAAGTAACTGCGCCCGTTGGTCGGCATCGTCACCACGCCAAACACCACTTCGCCGTTTTCAATGAGGGCGATGTTGACCGTGAACTCTTCACTGCCGGCAATGAATTCCTTGGTACCGTCCAGCGGGTCAACCAGCCACCAGCGGCTCCAGCCTTGGCGCTCGGCCAATGGAATGTTGCAGTCCTCTTCGGACAACACCGGAATGTGCGGCGCCAGCGCCAGCAAACCATCGGCAATCACCCGGTGCGCTGCCAGGTCGGCAGCGGTTACCGGCGAATCATCGGCTTTGTTGGTCACCTCCACATCGGCGCGCCAGAACGGCAGGATCGCCTCGCCTGCGGCAAGCGCCAGCTTGACCACTTCATGCATCAGTTGCAGGTCGTTCATAGTGCCAGCAGCCCCCGCTGAATCAGCAGGTCACGCGCCAGGTACAGCGCCGCCAGAGCACGACCTTCGGTGAACTGCGGGTGCATGGCCAATGCCGACAATTCGCGCAAGTTGACCTTGTCGACACGCATCGGCTCCGGCTCATCGCCTTCTAGGCGTTCTTCGTACAGTTCAGTGGCCAGTACCACCTGGATTTTCTGGCTCATGTAGCCCGGCGACAGCGACAGCTCGGTCAGGTGCTCCAGCTGGCGTGCGCCAAAACCGGCTTCTTCCTTGAGCTCCCGGTCGGCTGCCGCCAGCACGTCTTCGCCCGGTTCGATCAGGCCCTTGGGCAACGACAGCTCGTATTCATCGGTGCCACCGCAGTACTCCTCGACCAGCACGGCATGCTCGGCATCGAGCATGGCCACGATCATCACCGCCCCGTAGCCATTGCCCCGGCCCACCAGGCGCTCGTAGGTGCGCTCGTTGCCATTGCTGAAACGCAATTGCACGGCTTCGACGCGAAACAGGCGGCTGCTGGCGACGATCTCGCGGCTGAGGACAGTGGGTTTCTGGCGCATGGGGCGGCTCCTTGGCGTGAACGGGTTACTATACCGTGGCTTGCCGACTGATCGAGAGTTTCCCATGCCTGTTCTTCCCTGGTCTGCCATCGATACCGTCCTGCTGGACATGGACGGCACCCTGCTCGACCTGCATTACGACAACCGTTTCTGGCTCGATCACTTGCCCCAGCGCTACGCCGAGCTGCATGGGGTGAGCCGGGCCATGGCGGAAATGGAGCTGCAGCCGCTGTTCGAGCGCAATGCCGGCACCCTGAACTGGTATTGCCTGGACTTCTGGAGCCGTGAGCTAAACCTGCCAATCCGCGAGCTGAAGCGGGAAATTGCCGACCTGATCGCCTTGCGCCCGGATGCCGATACCTTCCTGGCAGCGATTCGCAACGCCGGCAAGCGGGTGGTGATGATTACCAACGCCCACCGTGATTCGCTGTCGCTGAAGCTGGAGCGGGTGGAGCTGGCGCCGTATTTCGAGCGTCTGATCAGTTCGCATGATTATGGCTACCCGAAGGAAAGCCCACAGTTCTGGGATGCGTTGCAGGCGGATATCGGCTTTGAACCGGGGCGCAGCCTGTTCATCGATGACACACTGGCAATTCTGCGCAGTGCGCAGCGCTTTGGTGTGGGGCATTTGCTGGCAGTGCGCCAGCCGGATAGCCAAGCTGGGCCACGGGATACCGAGGAATTTGCTGCGGTTGAAGATTACCGGGATTTACTGGCAGGCCTGTGAGGGCCCTTTCGCGGGTAAACCCGCTCCTACACACAATAATGTAGGAGCGGGCTTGCCCGCGAAGAGGCCGGCACAGGCAGTTAAGATCAGTCGGGAATACGAAGCTCCTGCCCCGGATAGATCTTGTCCGGATGCGACAGCATCGGCTTGTTGGCTTCAAAGATCTTGTTGTACTGGTTGGCATTGCCGTAGACCGCCAAAGAAATGGCCGACAGCGTGTCGCCCTTCTTCACCGTAACAAACCTGGCCGCCACCACCACCGGCCCGGTTACGGTGATCTGGTCTTCCACACTTGCAACGCCATTGATGTTACCGGCAGCCAAGATGATCTTCTCCTTCTCCTCCTGGCTGGCCACCTCGCCCTTGAGGATAATCTTGTCCCCCTCTACAGTGGCGCTGATATTCGGGTTGCCCAGGCCGACCTTTTTCACGTGTTCCTTCAACTGTTCTTCGGCATTGGCATTGCCAGGGGTCAGCAGGTCGATCAACTTCTCGCCGGCTTCCTTCACGAAACTGAACAGACTCATTGCGCTCTCCTTGTTGACGAAACCTCGGACACAGGAGTCTAGGCCAGCTTTTCCACTCCCGCCCCCATGCGACCAATCGACGCGGTCTATCAAGGCATAGACCCTAGCGATTAGACGCCGCCGGCCGGCAAGCCTAGGCTTGTGCTATCAGAAAGCCGCCGGTATCCAGCGCCCCGATGAACAGCAAGCCTCCGGTCTGCGCGGCCTCATCGCCCTTGTCCATGCCCGCCGCCAGCAACACCTACGATTACGTTCAGCTCAGCGACGCCAGACGTGACAGCACCCCACTGGCCGAAGAAGTGGCACTGGCCATTGTCTACAACGGCCTCAACCAGGCGGTGATGCTGGTCAGCCCCACCGACCTGGAAGACTTCGCCGTCGGTTTCAGCGTCGGCAGCGGCATTGTCGAAGGCACCACGGAAATCTATGACCTCAAGCTCTCCGGCAGCGGATCGTCGATGTATGCCGACCTGGAAATTTCCAGCCGGGCGTTCTGGAACCTGAAAAACCAGCGCCGCCAGCTGGCCGGCACCAGTGGTTGTGGCCTGTGTGGGGTCGAAGCCCTGGAGCAGGCACTGCCGGAACTGGCCGTGCTGCCCGGTGCGCCCCTGCCACCGGCGCAGTGGCTGGTCGGCCTGCGCGAGCGCATCGATACCTTCCAGCCACTGGGCCAGCATTGCGGCGCCGTGCATGCGGCACTGTTCATGGACCACCAAGGCGATTTGCTGCTTGGCCGCGAAGACATTGGCCGGCACAACGCCCTCGACAAGCTGATCGGCGCCATGTTGCGCCAAGGCATCGACAGCCAGGGTGGCCTGGCCATCGTCACCAGCCGCTGCAGCCTGGAGCTGATCCAGAAAGTACTGCGGGCCGGCATCCAGACCCTGGTCAGCCTGTCGGCGCCCACCGGCCTTGCCCTTCAGTGGGCACGCAAGCACAACCTCAACCTCATCCATTTGCCCAAGCACAGCGCACCGCGGGTCTACAGCCCAGCGGCGGAGTCGTAACAGCCGTGACCTCGTACCAGCACCTTCCGGATAACGCCCCAGCCTCTACCCCTCGCTACAAGCCCTACCACGGCCCCGCCGGTGGCTGGGGTGCGTTGCGTAGCGTGGCCAAGGCCTGGGTCGGTAGCGACAACGCGCTGAAGAACATTCGCGCCCTGCTCAAGACCAACCAGAACGGCGGTTTCGATTGCCCCGGCTGTGCTTGGGGCGACTCGCCGGAAAGCGGCATGGTCAAGTTCTGCGAGAACGGCGCAAAGGCCGTGAACTGGGAGGCGACCAAACGCCGTGTCGATGCCGCCTTCTTCGCCCGCTACAGCGTCACCGCACTACTGCAGCAGAGCGACTACTGGCTGGAGTACCAAGGGCGCCTGACCGAACCGATGGTCTACGATGCGGCAACCGACCGCTATCAGCCGATCAGCTGGGACGCCGCCTTCGCCCTGATCGCCCGTGAACTTAACACGCTTGCCAGCCCTGACCAGGCAGAGTTCTACACCTCGGGGCGCGCCAGCAACGAAGCCGCCTACCTGTACCAGCTATTCGTACGCGCCTATGGCACCAACAACTTCCCTGACTGCTCGAACATGTGCCACGAGGCCAGCGGTGTGGCCCTGGGGCAAAGCATCGGGGTTGGCAAGGGCACGGTCACTTTCGATGACTTCGAGCATGCCGACGCGATTTTCGTCTGGGGCCAGAACCCCGGTACCAATCACCCACGCATGCTCGACCCGTTGCGCGACGCGGTAAAACGTGGCGCCCAGGTGGTGTGCATCAACCCGCTCAAGGAGCGTGGCCTGGAGCGTTTTCAGCACCCGCAGAACCCGCTGGAAATGCTGACCAACAGCGACCGGCCGACCAATACTGCTTTTTTCCGCCCGGCGCTGGGTGGCGACATGGCGATGCTGCGCGGCATGGCCAAGTTCGTCCTGCAGTGGGAGCGTGAAGCCCAGGCCAACGGCGAACCGGCTGTATTCGACCACGCCTTCATCGCTGAACATGGGCATGGTGCAGACGAGTACCTGGCAGTGGTGGACGCCACGCCGTGGGAGCACATCCAGGCGCAGTCTGGCCTGACCCTGGCAGACATCGAACTGGCCGCGCGCATGTACTGCCGTGGCAAACGGGTCATCATGTGCTGGGCCATGGGCATCACCCAACACCGCCATTCCGTGCCGACCATCCAGGAAATCGTCAACCTGCAGATGCTGCGCGGCAACATCGGCGCCCCTGGTGCAGGCCTGTGCCCAGTCCGCGGCCACAGCAACGTGCAGGGTGACCGCACCATGGGCATCAACGAGCGCCCCCCAGTGGCACTGCTGGATGCCATCGAAAAACGCTTCGGCTTCCCGGTGCCAAGGCAGAACGGCCACAACACCGTCGAAGCGATCCACGCCATGCTTGAGGGGCGAGCCAAGGTATTCATCGGTCTGGGTGGCAACTTCGCGCAGGCCACGCCAGACACCGAGCGCACCGCCCAGGCGCTGCGCAACTGCGCGCTGACCGTGCACATCAGCACCAAGCTCAATCGCAGCCATCTGGTGCACGGCAAGCAGGCGCTGATCCTGCCATGCCTGGGCCGCACCGACATTGACCTGCAAGCCGACGGGCCGCAGGCAGTCACGGTCGAAGACTCGTTCAGCATGGTCCACGCTTCAAACGGCCAACTGAAGCCACTGTCGACGCAAATGCGCTCGGAGCCCGCGGTCATTGCGGGTATCGCCGCCGCTACATTGGGCAAAAAACCGGTGGATTGGCACTGGCTGGTTGCCGACTACGACCGCATCCGCGACCTGATCGGCGACACCATCGTAGGCTTCAGCGGCTTCAACCAGCGGCTGCAGCACCCGGGCGGTTTTTACCTTGGCAACAGCGCGGCCAGCCGCGACTGGAAGACCAGCACCGGGCGCGCCAACTTCAAGGCCAACCTGTTGCCGGATACATTGCTGGACGAGCGCGTACGCGCCAGCGGCCAGCTACCTGACCTGATCATGCAGTCGATGCGCTCGCACGATCAGTACAACACCACCATCTACGGCCTGGACGATCGCTACCGCGGCGTGCGCGGCCAGCGCGAGGTTCTGTTCGCCAATGAAGCCGACATCATCCGGCTGGGTTTCCAGCCGGGGCAGAAGGTCGACATCGTATCGTTGTGGGGCGATGAGCATGTGCGCCGGGTGCACGGTTTCACGTTACTGGCATTCGATATCCCGGTAGGCCAGGCCGCGGCTTACTACCCTGAAGTGAACCCGCTGGTGCCGCTGGAGAGCATTGGTGATGGCAGCCATACGCCGACTTCCAAGTTCATTGCCATCAAACTGGAGCGCGCGCGGGAAGACGGGCGCATCCTGTAAAAACGAAAAAAGCCCTGTTCCGCGACGGTTCAGGGCTTTGTCATAAAGGTCTCAGACAGCCGGAAATCGATAAAGTTTCACAGCAAATACAGTAACTTAGAGAATTGTGTACAACTCGTGTTACTCGTCGGATTTCCGTTGCCAGCCACGCCGCTTAGCCTCAAATTCGCCTCGTCATCCCTATGAGGCTCTCTTGATGAAGAAGTACTCCTCGATTCTGTTGTTGTCTTTCAGCTTGCTCAGCGGCGTTGCCATGGCAGGCGGCACCACCGAGGCCGGCATTGGCGGCGCATTGGGTGGGGTACTGGGCTCAGTGGTGGGTAACTCCATCGGCGGTAGCACCGGCGGCGCCATTGGTGCCGGCCTGGGCGGCGCAGCCGGCGGTGCCCTGGGTGCAGACAAGCGCCAGCGCGGTGAGGCCGCAATCGGCGGCGCACTGGGCGCTGCAGGCGGTAACGTGGTAGGTCGCTCGGTCGGCGGCACCACCGGTAGCTACATTGGCGCAGCAGCCGGCGGTGGCGCTGGTGGCGCACTGGGTAACTACATGGGCAACAAGGCCGACGAAGATGAGCGTCATGATGATCGCCGCTACCGTCGCGGCTACGACGACCGTCGCCACTACGACCGTGGCCACCACTACGGCCACCGCAAGCACAAGCGCCACTGGCGTGACTGATGCCTGAGGGCCCCGCCCCGGCAGCAAAAGCCTCGCCCCCACTGGCGGGGCTTTTTTATGCCTGCTGCTTCAGCACCAGGCCAGACAGGATCACCTGCAGCGCATCTGGCAGCACCACAGGCCGGCCACTGGCTCGCTCGATGAACACCTGCACCACCGCGCCTGCCGCGCACGCCTCCGGCTCCCCTGGGCGGAATAGCGCCAGGCGGTACTCCACCGTACTGCCCGCTAGGCGCTTCACCCCCAATCCCACCTCGAGCACGTCAGGGAACCCCGGCAACGCGTAAAAATCCGCAGCCGAACTGACCACGAAAGCCGCAAGCGGGCCGTCACGCAGGTCCACCTCAGCCTGTTCTACCAGGAAGGCATGGATAGCGGTTTCGAAAAAACCATGCACGGTAGCCCCGGCGATATGGCCATTGACGTCGTTGTCCGAAGGGCGGGTGAGGATGGGATGGAAGTGGGAGAAGGCAGTGCGCTGAGGGGATTCGGTCATCTGTCTGGCTCATGTCTTCGCAAAGGATGCTGACAGTGAAACAGAATTTCCGGACTTTGACTGCCTGCGCGGGCTACTTCGCGGCTAAAGCCGCTCCCACAAGACCACCACAGCCCTGTGTAGCGGCTTTAGCCGCGAAGTGGCCCGCACAGGCAGTAGAAAACGAAAGGCCGCCCCGAGGGCGGCCTTTCGTTACGGCTGGGCTCAGCTTACAGCTGTGGGCCAGCGGCCTTGATGGCGTCAGAAACTTCGAACTTCTTGAAGTTTTCGATGAACAGCTTGGCCAGGCCTTTGGCGGCCTCATCGTAGGCAGCCTTGTCAGCCCAGTTGGTGCGCGGGTTGAGCAGCTCGGTTTCAACGCCCGGAACAGCTTTTGGCACGTCCAGGTTAATGATGTCCAGGTGCTCGGTTTCAGCACCGACCAGCGCGCCGCTCTGGATCGCAGCGATCACGGCACGGGTAGTCGGGATGCTGAAGCGCTTGCCAACGCCGTAGCCACCGCCGGTCCAGCCGGTGTTGACCAGGTAGACCTTGGAGTTGAAGCCGTTGATACGCTTGATCAGCAGCTCCGCGTACTCGCCAGCCGGACGCGGGAAGAACGGTGCGCCGAAGCAGGTGGAGAAGGTCGACTTGATGCCGCCGCCCGAGCCCATTTCGGTGGAACCGACCAGCGCGGTATAGCCGGACAGGAAGTGGTAGGCCGCCTGCTCGTTGTTCAGGATCGAAACCGGAGGCAGAACACCTGTCAGGTCGCAGGTCAGGAAGATGACTGCGTTTGGCTCACCGCCCAGGTTCGCTTCCGAACGCTTGGCAACGTGCTCCAGCGGGTAAGCCGCACGGCTGTTCTGGGTCAGGCTGACATCGGTGTAGTCGGCGTGCTTGTTGGCGTCGAGAACGACGTTCTCCAGCACCGCACCGTGTTTGATGGCTTTCCAGATGACCGGCTCGTTCTTCTCGGACAGGTCGATGCACTTGGCATAGCAGCCGCCTTCCATGTTGAAGACAACGCCTTCGCCCCAACCGTGCTCGTCGTCACCGATCAGGTAACGGCTTTCGTCGGCCGACAGGGTGGTCTTGCCGGTGCCGGACAGGCCGAAGAACAGGGTTACATCGCCTTCTTCGCCGATGTTGGCCGCGCAGTGCATTGGCAGTACGTCGGCAGCCGGCAGCAGGAAGTTCTGCACCGAGAACATGGCTTTCTTCATTTCGCCGGCGTAACGCATGCCAGCAATCAGCACTTTCTTCTGGGCGAAGTTGATGATCACGCAACCGTCGGAGTTGGTGCCGTCACGCTCAGGTTCGCAGACGAAGTTGGCAACGTTGAGGATCTGCCACTCACCACGGCCAGCCGGGTTGAACTGCTCCGGGTTGATGAACAGGCAACGACCGAACAGGTTCTGCCAGGCGGTCTGGGTGGTCATTTTCACCGGCAGGTAGTGCTCGGCGGCGGCCCCTACGTGAACGTAGGAAACGAAGTGATCCTGGGCGTTGTTGAACGCCTCGACGCGGTCCCACAGGGCATCGAACTTGTCGGCCGGGAACTTGCGGTTGATCGGGCCCCAGGAAATGGCATCCTGGGTGGAAGGTTCTTCGACGATGAAACGGTCAGCCGGCGAACGGCCAGTACGGTGACCGGTCTCCACGACCAGTGCGCCGGTATCGGCTAGTACACCTTCACCGCGTTGCAGCGCTTCTTTTACCAGCTCATCGACGCTCAGGTCGGTGTACACGGTGTTGTTGGCTTGCGTCATGAGATACCCCATCCGGCCCGCGGCCGAGTGCTCCAAACGTTTTGTAGTTGTCTGTAAAAAACTACTACAGCGAAAAAAGTGGCCGGATTATGCCAGAAAAGCCCAAAAAAAGTAGGCCCCTCCTGTCAGAACTGCGCTTTTGCGCAATTCGACAGGAGATTATCCTGAGCTTTAACGTTTCAGTGACGAGTTTCTGAGGCTACGTCAGTGCCACCACCGGCAAACAGTTGCGCCACATCGCTGGCATCAAAGAAATAGCGCTGGTTGCAGAACTGGCAATCGATCTCCACCTGCCCACCGCATTCTTCTACCAGGGCCTTGGCGTCGTGCTCACCCAGGCTGACCAGCGCATTGCCGGAACGTTCGCGCGAGCAGCTGCACTTGAAACGCAGCGGCTGAATGTCGAACAGGCGTACCGCGTCTTCGTGGTAGAGGCGGTGCAGCAGGGTTTCATTGTCTTCCGACCACTCTTCGGGCTTGAGCGTTTTGGCCAAGGCAACCACGTGCTGCCAGCTGTCTTCGCGCTCCTCGTCGTCCGGCTGGCGATCCCGCGGCAGCTGTTGCAGCAGCAGGCCACGGGCTTTGCCGCCTTCGGCGTTGAGCCAGAAGCGGGTGTTGAGCTGCTGCGACTGCACGAAGTAGTTGGTGAAACACTCCGACAGGTTGGCACCGTCCAGATCGACGGTGCCCTGGTAGCGCTGGCCTTTGACCGGGTCGATGGTCAAGGTCAGGTGGCCGCCGGGCATCAGTTGCCCCAGGGTGGCATCGGCCGGGATCTGCTCTGCTTCGTAGCGAGCCATGCCACGGATGTCACGCTCGCCCGAGCATTCGACCATCAACAGCGGGATAGGCCCTTCGGAACGCGCCTGCAGAATCAGCAGGCCATCGAACTTCAGCGCACCGACCAGCAAGGCGGTGGCGGCCATCAGCTCGCCGAGCAGCGCCTGCACCGGCTGCGGGTACTCATGACGCGCCAGCACCGCGGCGTAGCTGTCATCGAGAGACACCCACTCGCCGCGCACATCGCGCTCGTCGAAGATGAAACGTTGGGTGAAATCGGTATCAGGCAAATCGCTCATAGGTTTTGGCTATCTGAAAATGATGACAAAATGATTACAGGGCTGTCGAAAAACTTCGAGTACCCGTGACAGAGCGCTCACAAAGCGCTCCGATTCCTGTTTGCAATAGAGGTATTTTATGGACAATCGACCACTGTTCCAAGCAAGGTGGTCCTTGGGGCCATTGGCAGCCTGTACGCTGCTACCCATCGCTCTACTGTGTTTCTGGTTATGGCCTATTGGCCAGATCCTGTGCCTGACTTTCGACGAGTGGCTTTTCCGCAGCCTGAATGCACCGCTGGCCGACAACACCACCTGGCGCTACATCTGGACCGTCGGCAGCCTGCGCCCGTTCGACATCGTCGTCGGCCTGATCCTGTTGGCAGTGCTCATCCGGGGTGACTGGGTGTTCAAGGCCGCACAGGTTCGCCAGGCATTTTTCGGCTTTCTGGTCACGCTACTCCTCTTAGTGGTGATTCGCGCGCTGTTTTCCAAGTGGGTTGATGCAGCCGGCTGGCAACACAAGAGCCCGTCGATGATCTTCGACGACGTCGTGCACCTCAGTGACTACTACCCGAACCTGGAGGCGGCCTGGGAGTTGAAGGACCGGTCCAGCAAAAGCTTCCCAGGGGATCACGCCTCGGTACTGCTGGTCTGGGCACTGTTCATGAGTGTGTTCAGCCGACGCCTGGTTCAGTTCCTGGTGATCTGGGGGCTGGCGGTGCTGTTCATGCTGCCGCGCCTGGTGGCCGGCGCCCACTGGGGGCAGGATGACTACATCGGCGGGCTGCTGATGGCGGTGCTGGCGTTGGGCTGGAGCTACTACACGCCGCTGGCAGCCAAAGGTAGCGAAGTGTTGATGCGCTGGACGGCGCCCGTATTCAACCTCGCAGCCAAGCTACCGTTGGTCGGACGACTGGCGGTGATGCGCTAGATCGTCGGGGCTGCTGCGCAGCCCACCGCGACGCAAGGCCGCTCCTACAAGGGACCGCAAATTCTTGTAGGGGCCTTGTGTCGCGATAGGGGCGCGAAGCGGCCTCGGCTATTCATAGCTCCCATGCAGTTGGTGAATCTGCCGCCGCTGCTTCTTGGTCGGCCGGCCATCAGTAGTCACCCCCGTCGCCCCGGCCTTGCGCAATTCAGCCGCCTGCTCACGCCGACGCACACTTTCCTCGGTCTCTTCGTACAGCGTCTGCGCCTCCGGCGCACCACGCCGCACCACCGACAGGGCCTTCACCACCACCGTGCGTTCGTCGAACCCGGTGCGCAGCACAAACTCGTCACCCACTCGCGGCTCCTTGCCCGGCTTGCAACGCTCGCCCCGGCAATGCACCTTGCCGCTCTCGATCGCCGCCTTGGCCAGCGCCCGCGTCTTGTAGAAGCGTGCCGCCCACAACCATTTGTCCAGGCGCACCTTGTCGTCGTCTTCGGCTTTTTGTGCCATCCCGTTACCTCGGATTCTGTCTTTCGTCGAACTGTACTACCTTCACATACGGATGCAAAAAGTCCCCGCCGTGCTTACAGTTCACCACCTCATTCGCAGGGTGTGCTTCGTGAAGACATTTGACCATTTGACTGTGATCGGCCTGCGCGAGTGGGTCGCCCTGCCCGACCTCGGGGTAGCCGGGTTGCGCGCCAAGATCGACACCGGCGCCAGTACCTCCAGCCTGCACGCCACCGAGGTGGAACCGTTCGAGCGCGATGGCCAGCCCTGGGTGCGTTTCACCGCGCATCTGGGCTCGATAGTGCAGCTGCGTCATCGCCGCTGCGAGGCACCGCTGGTGACCATGAAAACCATCAAGAGCTCCAATGGCCAGGCGCAAACCCGCTATGTCATCCGCACGTCACTGGCGCTAGGCGATGGTGTGTGGGAGGTGGAGTTCACCCTGGCCTGCCGCAAGAACATGCGTTACCGCCTGCTGCTTGGCTCCAAGGCCTTGATCCACGGCCAGCTGGTGGTCAACCCTGGCCTGAAATACGTCCAGGACAAACCGGCCTTTCCGGCCACTCTCTCCCCTGTCACAGGTGCTGCATGAAGATCGCTGTGCTGTCGCGTAATCCGCGTCTGTATTCCACCCGCCGCCTGGTAGAAGCCGGTACCCAGCGTGGCCACGAAATGGTAGTGATCGATACCCTGCGGGCCTATATGAACATTGCCAGCCACAAGCCGCAGATCCATTACCGCGGCAAACCGCTGGAAGGTTTTGATGCGGTGATCCCTCGCATCGGCGCATCGGTAACGTTCTATGGCTGCGCAGTGCTGCGCCAGTTCGAAATGATGGGCGTGTACCCGCTCAACGAGTCGGTGGCCATCGCCCGTTCGCGCGACAAGCTGCGCTCGCTGCAGCTGTTGTCACGCCGTGGCATCGGCCTACCGATCACCGGTTTCGCCCACTCGCCTGATGACATCCCCGACCTGATCCAGATGGTCAACGGTGCGCCGTTGGTGATCAAGGTGCTGGAAGGTACCCAGGGCATCGGCGTGGTGCTGTGCGAAACCACCCAGGCCGCCGAGTCGGTAATCGAGGCGTTCATGGGCCTCAAGCAGAACATCATGGTGCAGGAATACATCAAGGAGGCCGGCGGTGCGGACATCCGGTGCTTCGTGGTGGGAGACAAGGTCATTGCCTCGATGAAGCGTCAGGCCAAACCGGGCGAGTTCCGCTCCAACCTGCACCGCGGGGGCGTCGCCAGTTTGATCAAGATTACCCCTGAAGAACGGATCACAGCGATTCGCGCTGCCAAGGTGATGGGGTTGAGTGTGGCGGGTGTGGATATCTTGCGCTCAAACCACGGACCACTGGTGATGGAGGTGAACTCGTCGCCGGGGCTGGAGGGTATTGAAGTGACCACCGGCAAGAACGTGGCCGGGATGATTATCGAGCACCTTGAGAAGAATGGCGGGCCCAATCAGACCCGGACCAAGGGCAAAGGCTGATGTGAGCCTGTACCGACCTCTTCGCGGGTAAACCCGCTCCTACAGGATTACCACTGCCCTCAGGCCTGTGCAGTACCTGTGGGAGCGGCTTCAGCCGCGAAGAGGTCGGCAAATTTCACACAGCATTCCGAGGTAACAACAGCCCCAAAGGCAACCGCACCCGCGCTTCGATCCCGCCCCCAGACCGATTACGCAGTTCCACATTCCCCCCATGCTGCGCCGCAATTCGCTTGACGATCGCCAACCCCAACCCGGTGCCCTTGCCGCCCCGCGCGCGGTCGCCACGGATGAACGGGTTGAAGATGGTCTCCAGCTCCGACTCATCGATCCCGGTGCCGCGGTCCAGTACGCTCAGCACCACATACGGCGCACTCTCGTCACCCGACACATAGGCAGCCACCTCGACCCCCTTGCCGGCATGGTGCAAGGCGTTGCCGATCAGGTTGCCCAACATGCGCTTGAGCGAAACCCGGCGCAGCGGGAACGGTGGAATCGGCTCCAGGCACAGACGAACGCGTTCTTCCGGCTGGTTGTACGGCGCCACCACCTCACGCACCAGGTCAGCCAGGTCGACCTCTTCCACCGGCTCGTCACGGCCATCACGGATAAACGCCAGGAACTGGTCGAGAATCGCGTCCATGTCCTCGATATCGCGGACCATATCGTCGCTCAGCTCGTTGTCGCTGTTCAGCAACGACAACGACAGGCGCAGGCGCGTCAGCGGCGTGCGCAAGTCATGGGAAACCCCGGCCAGCATCAGCTCGCGCTCACGCCCGGCCTGCTCGACATCCTCGGCCATCTGGTTGAAGGCCTTGTACACCTCGGTCATCTCACTGGGCGTATCGCTGATAGGCAGACGCACGCTGCGCCCCTGGCCCAACTGGCGTGCCGCGAACACCAGGCGCTTGAGCGGCTGGTTCAGCTGCCGCACAAAAATCCACGCCGACGCGGTGGACAACAGGCCAATGGCCAGGAACCAGCCCAGCACGTTCCAGATCTTCTGCCCACGCAGCGGGTGCGGATACAACGGCACTTTCAACCAACCCGGGCCCAGGCTTGGAGCATTGACCCACAACGCCGGTGGCGCATGAATGCGCAACCGCACCTCGGTGTCCTCGCCCAGCTCGGCCTGCATCTGCCGCTGGTAGATTTCGCTGTAGGGCCAGTGCTGCTCGCCTTCTGGCACGCCCGAGCCGGTCACACGAATCAGGCCAGCCGCCTCGGCGATCTTGTCGCGGTTTTCTTCGTCGGCTGCCCAATAGGCGCGCAAGGTCAGCGCCACACCGTGGCTGTACTGACGGTCGACCAGCACGTCCTCGTTCATCAGCAGGTAGACCAGGGTCAGTGCCTTGCTGAACAGGACGACGATCAACACCAGCCACAAGGTGCGGGCGAAGAAGCTTTGCGGGAACCAGAGCGGTGTTTTCATCGACAGTCAGGCATCACTTTCCGGCGTTTCCGTCCGGCACGAACACGTAGCCCACGCCCCACACGGTCTGGATGTAACGCGGCTTGGACGGGTCCGGCTCGATCATGCGGCGCAGACGCGAGATCTGCACGTCGATGGAACGTTCCAGGGCATCCCACTCGCGGCCACGGGCCAGGTTCATCAGCTTGTCGCGTGTCAGCGGCTCGCGGGCGTGCATGACCAACGCCTTGAGCACGGCAAACTCACCGGTGGTGAGCATGTGCACTTCGTCGCCACGCTTCAGTTCACGGGTAGCCAGCGACAGCTCGTAGTCGCCGAAAGTGACCGACTCGTCCTCACTGCCGGGTGCTCCCGGCACAGTCGGCGCCTGGCGGCGCAGCACGGCTTTGACCCGGGCCATCAGCTCATCCGGGTTGAACGGCTTGCCCAGGTAATCGTCGGCGCCCAGTTCCAGGCCCTTGATACGGCTAAGCTCGTCACCCTTGGCGGTGAGCATGATGATCGGGATCTGGTTGTTCTGCTGGCGCAGGCGTTTGCACGCGGACAGGCCATCCTCGCCCGGCAGCATCAGGTCGAGTACCACCAGGTTGAACACCTCGCGCGACAGCAGGCGGTCCATCTGCTCGGTGTTGGGTACCGCGCGAGCGCGGTAGCCTTTGCTGGTGAAGAAACGTTCCAGCAGGCTGCTCAGCCCCGGATCGTCGTCGACGATGAGAATCTTGTCACCTTCAGCGGTGTTTGGCGTGCCGGTCATGAATAACTCCTCTGATTTCGCCGCGCATTATGGCGTAGCCATTGCTGCACGTTGCGTGAGCATTGTTAGCAGATTTTTCCCCCGGCGCCAGTTCCGGCTGGCCGGGCGCCATCACCGCAAGCCGTTTGCGATGGGTATAATGCGCGGCTTTCATCCAGCGCCGCCGGGCGAAAGGCCCACAGGCGACCCCCGTATTCACAAATGTCAGGTGGTTTACATGGACAGCATCAACAGCCGTATCGCCGAGGAACTGGGCGTACGCCCCCAGCAGGTCGAGGCGGCCGTGGGCCTGTTGGACGAAGGCTCTACCGTGCCTTTCATCGCCCGTTACCGCAAGGAAGTGACCGGTAGCCTGGACGACACCCAGCTGCGCCATCTGGAAGAGCGTCTGCGCTACCTGCGCGAACTCGACGAGCGCCGCGCCAGCATCCTGTCCAGCATCGAGGAACAGGGCAAGCTGACCCCTGAACTGGCCCGCGAGATCAAGCTGGCCGACACCAAGACCCGCCTCGAAGACCTGTACCTGCCGTACAAGCAGAAGCGCCGCACCAAGGGCCAGATCGCCCTGGAAGCGGGCCTCGGCGAGCTGGCTGACGGTTTGTTCAACGACCCGGGCCTGACACCGGAAAGCGAAGCTGCGCGCTTCGTCGACGCCGAGAAAGGCGTGGCCGACGTCAAGGCTGCGCTGGAAGGCGCCAAATACATCCTCATGGAGCGCTTCGCCGAAGACGCCGCCCTGCTCGACAAGCTGCGCAGCTTCCTCAAGCAGGAAGCCGTGCTCAGCGCCCGCGTGGTGGCCGGCAAGGAAGAGGAAGGCGCCAAGTTCCGCGATTACTTCGCCCATGACGAACTGCTGCGCAACGCCCCGTCGCACCGCGCACTGGCGATTTTCCGCGGGCGTAACGAAGGTGTGCTGAGCGCCTCGCTGAAAGTGGGCGAAGAGCTGCCCGGCACCCTGCACCCTTGCGAGCTGATGATCGGCAACCATGTGGGCATCGAGAACCGCAGCCGCCCGGCCGACAAGTGGCTGGGCGAAGTGGTGCGCTGGACCTGGAAGGTCAAGCTCTACACCCACCTGGAAACCGACCTGTTCGGCGAGCTGCGCGACAACGCCGAAAGCGAGGCGATCAACGTGTTCGCCCACAACCTGCATGACCTGCTGCTGGCCGCCCCGGCCGGCCCACGTGCCACCCTGGGCTTCGACCCGGGCCTGCGCACCGGCTGCAAGATCGCCGTGGTCGATGCCACCGGCAAACTGCTGGACCACACCACGGTCTACCCGCACGCGCCGAAAAATGACTGGGACCGCACCCTTTCGATCATGGCGGCCCTGTGCGCCAAGCACTCGGTAGAGCTGATCGCCATCGGCAACGGCACCGCCAGCCGCGAAAGCGACAAGCTGGTGGCCGAGCTGGTCAAAAAATACCCGGCTCTGAAAATTACCAAGATCATGGTCTCCGAAGCCGGCGCTTCGGTGTACTCGGCATCGGAGCTGGCTGCCCGCGAGTTCCCGGACCTGGACGTATCGATCCGCGGCGCCGTGTCAATTGCCCGCCGCCTGCAGGACCCACTGGCCGAGCTGGTCAAGATCGACCCGAAATCCATCGGTGTTGGCCAGTACCAGCATGACGTATCGCAGCTGAAACTGGCGCGTGGTCTGGACGCCGTGGTCGAGGACTGCGTGAACGCCGTGGGTGTGGACGTGAACACCGCCTCGGTGGCGTTGCTGACGCGCATCTCCGGCCTTAACGCCACCCTGGCCCAGAACATTGTCGCCCACCGCAACGCCAACGGCCCTTTCGCCACCCGTGCAGCGCTGAAAAAAGTCAGCCGCCTGGGTGAAAAAACCTTCGAACAGGCCGCCGGTTTCCTGCGCGTGATGAACGGCGACAACCCGCTCGACGCTTCGGCAGTGCACCCAGAAGCCTACCCATTGGTTCAACGCATCGCCGCCGACACCGACCGCGACATCCGCTCGCTGATCGGCGACAGCAGCTTCCTCAAGCGCCTCGACCCGAAGAAGTTCACCGACGAGACCTTCGGCCTGCCGACCGTCACCGACATCCTGCAGGAACTGGACAAGCCGGGCCGCGATCCGCGCCCCGAATTCAAGACTGCCACCTTCCAGGACGGCGTCGAGGACCTCAAGGACCTGGAGCCAGGCATGATCCTCGAAGGCGTGGTCACCAACGTCACCAACTTCGGCGCCTTCGTCGACATCGGCGTGCACCAGGACGGCCTGGTACACATCTCGGCGCTGTCGGAGAAGTTCATCAAGGACCCGCGTGAAGCGGTCAAGGCCGGCGACGTAGTCAAGGTCAAGGTCATGGAAGTGGACATCCCGCGCAAGCGCGTCGGCCTGTCCATGCGCATGAGCGACACCCCGGGCGAGAAGGTCGAAGGTAACCGCGGCGGCAACCGTGGCAATGGCGGCAGCCGCCAGCAGCAGGCACCGCGTCAGCGTGAAACCGCTATTGCCGCGCCAGCCAACAACGCCATGGCCTCGCTGTTCGCCAACGCCAAGCAGCTGAAAAAGAAGTGATGGACGTACCACGCGAATACGTCGAAAGCGCCTTCAGCCAATTGCTGGGCTGCCGTCTGCAACGCCTGGACACGGGTATTGCCGAGGTAGCCTTGGCGCTGGAACCACAGTTGCGCAACCGTGGCCAGAAGCTGCACGGCGGTGCGATCTTCAGCCTGGTGGACATCGCCATGGGCCTGGCTTGCTCGGCCAGCCATGGCTTTGACCAGCAAAGCGTCACCATCGAGTGCAAGATCAACTACATGCGCGCCGTCAGCGACGGCGAAGTGCTGTGCACCGCCCGTGTGCTGCACGCCGGGCGGCGCACCCTGGTGGTCGACGCCGACGTAGTCCAGGGCGACAAACTGGTGGCCAAAGCGCAAGGAACCTTCGCGGTTCTCTAGCTCACCAAGCAGTATCTGCGGTATTTTCAGCAGTGCGCTGGCACTGCTGGAACCGCGTAAACCAGGCGACAACGCCAGTTCCTTTCTTCCTACCCTTGTAGACCGTTATCTCTACCCCCATATTGGGGCGACTGACGCGTGAAGGAATACATCTTGAGCGACCTCCTCAACCGCCGCCTGAGCCTGCTCGGCGCCAATCTCCCTCTGCTCAAGCAGTGCCTGCACGGCATTGAGCGCGAATGCCTGCGCGTGACCGACGAAGGTCGCCTGGCCCAGACCCCGCATCCGGACGCATTGGGATCGGCGCTGACCAACGAGCAGATCACTACCGATTATTCCGAGTCGCTGCTGGAGTTCATCACCCCAGCCCTGCCCGACCCGGCCAAGGTGCTCGAAAGCCTCGAACAGACCCATCGCTTCGTCTACAGCAAGCTGGGCGATGAATACCTGTGGAGCCCGTCGATGCCGTGCACACTGCCGGCCGAGGAGGACATCCCGATTGCCGAGTACGGCAGCTCGAACATCGGCAAGCTCAAGCACGTCTATCGCAAGGGCCTGGCCCTGCGTTACGGCCGCACCATGCAGTGCATCGCCGGTATCCATTACAACTTCTCGCTGCCCGAAGCCCTGTGGCCCCTGCTGCGCGAAGCCGAAGGCGGCAGCGAAAGCGACCGCGATTACCAGTCGTCGGCCTACATTGCGCTGATTCGTAACTTCCGCCGGTACAGCTGGCTGCTGATGTACCTGTTCGGCGCCTCGCCGGCTCTGGACAAAGGTTTCCTGCGTGGCCGCCCGCACCAGCTGGAAGAACTCGATGCCGAAACCCTGTTCCTGCCCTACGCCACCAGCCTGCGCATGAGCGACCTGGGCTATCAGAGTAATGCCCAGGCCGGTCTTACGCCGTGCTACAACAACCTGGCCAGCTACACTGACAGCCTGCGCAAGGCAGTGGGCACGCCCTACCCGCCTTATGTTGAAGTCGGCACCCACGTCGACGGCGAGTGGGTGCAGCTGAACACGAACATCCTGCAGATCGAAAACGAGTACTACTCAAACATTCGCCCCAAGCGCGTCACCTACACCGGCGAACGGCCAATCCAGGCCCTGACCTCGCGTGGCGTGCAGTATGTGGAAGTGCGCTGCCTGGACATCAACCCGTTCCTGCCGGTGGGTATCGACCTGACCGAGGCACGCTTCCTCGATGCATTCCTGCTGTTCTGCGCACTGGAAAACAGCCCGCAGCTGGACAACAGCGAGTGTGGCCAGTGCACCAGCAACTTCCTGACCGTGGTCAAGGAGGGTCGCCGCCCGGGCCTGGAGCTGCACCGCAACGGCCAGCCAATCGCCCTGCGCGAATGGGCGACCGAGCTGATCGGACGCATCGGTCAGCTTGCCGAACTGCTCGATCAGGCTCACGGTGGCGACGACCATGCCAAAGCCCTGGCAGCACAACAGGCCAAGGTTGACGACGCATCGCTGACCCCATCGGCTCAGGTGCTGGCGCGCATGACCGAGCACGACGAAACCTTCGTCCAGTTCTCCCTGCGCCAGAGCCGCCTGCACGCCGAGACGTTCCGCGAGCAGCCACTGAACCACGAACAGCAGCAGGCTTACGAAACGCTGGCCCGCGAATCGCTAGCCAAACAGTCCGAGCTGGAGCAGGAAGAAGTCGGTGACTTCGACTTGTTCGTCGGCGCCTACCAGGCCAGCATCCTGGCGATCAGCAACTGATGACGCGTACCGCCACCCCGCGCAAGCCGCGCGCCAGCAGCCAGGCCAGGATCGAAGCGATCCTGGCGGCTGCACGCGAGCTGCTGGCCGAGCAGGGGGTGGCAGCACTGTCTATGTACAGTGTGGCCGAACGGGCACAGATTCCACCCTCGTCGGTGTATCACTTCTTCGCCAGCGTGCCAGCCTTGCTGGAAGCCTTGACAGCCGATGTACACCGGGCGTTTCGCGAGGCGCTTGGCGCGCCGATCGACAGCAGCGCATTCGGCACCTGGCACGAACTGTCACGGCTGATCGAGGAACGCATGCTTGATATCTATAACGAGGATGCAGCAGCGCGACAGTTGATCCTTGCCCAGCATGGCCTGAGCGAGGTGGTGCAAGCTGACCGGCTGCACGACATGGAACTGGGCGACTTGATGCACAAGTTGTTCGACCAGCACTTTCACCTGCCGGTGATGCCGCTGGATGTGGATGTGTTCGCCTTGGCCATGGAACTGAGCGACCGGGTGTATGCGCGGTCTGTGCAGTTGCATGAGGCGATCACCCCGCGTATGGCCGAGGAAGGCAAGCGGGTGTTCGAGGCGTATTTAGGGCTGTATCTGCCGCCGTTTTTGGCCAAGCGTTCCAGCTGAAAACATTGGGGCCGCTTTGCGACCCTTCGCGGGTAAACCCGCTCCTACATCGACCGCGCAACACCCGCTCTCAGGGTAAATGCAAACAATGTAGGAGCGGGTTTACCCGCGAAGGGCTGCAAAGCAGCCCCAATATCGAACAGCCCCCATCACAGCTTGGCGATAGACACTTCAGTCGACTTCACGAAGGCAATCACCTCACTGCCCACCTGCAGCTCCAGCTCACGCACGGAGCGGGTGGTGATCACCGAAGTAACGATGCCCGAAGCCGTCTGCACGTCGATTTCCGACAGAACCGGGCCTTCAAGGATTTCTTTCACGGTGCCTTTGAACTGGTTGCGAACGTTGATGGCTTTGATGGTCATGATTTGATTCCTTCTCTATGGCTTCAGTCTGGTGAGTGGGTCATTCAGTGCGCCCAACGCAACTGCGTGGGCAGAGGGGCTACAGGATCCGGTTCGGGCGCAGCGCCCGGGGCCGACAGAACACGGTTGAGCACTTCGCTTTCCAGCGCAGCCAGGCGGTGAGAACCACGCGCACGGGGCCGCGCCAGGTCGACAGTGAGGTCGAGCCCGACCTCGCCGTCCTCGATCAGGATCACGCGGTCAGCCACGGCAACTGCCTCGCTGACATCGTGGGTAACCAGCAACACGGTGAAACCGTGCTGACGCCAAAGGCGTTCGATCAGTTGCTGCATCTCGATACGGGTCAGTGCGTCCAGCGCCCCGAGCGGCTCGTCCAGCAACAGTAGCCGCGGCTGGTGGATCAGCGCCCGGGCCAAGGCCACACGCTGTTTCTGGCCACCCGAGAGTGCTGCCGGCCATTCATTGGCACGGTCAGCCAAGCCAACCGCCTCCAGGGCATCCAGTGCTCGCGAGCGCCAATCACCAGTCAGCCCCAGGCCAACGTTGTCGATCACCTTCTTCCACGGCAGCAAGCGTGCATCCTGGAACATCAGGCGGGTTTCCTCGCGCGCCTCTTCCAGCGGCGCGGCACCGGCCAGCAATTGCCCGGCAGTGGGCTGGTCGAGCCCCGCCAGCAATCGCAACAAGGTGCTTTTGCCGCAACCGCTGCGGCCGACAATGGCGACAAACTGACCAGCCGGAATGTGCAGGTCGATACCCTTCAACACTTCGCGCTGGCCAAAGGCCTTGCGCAGGCCGTTGGAGGCCAGCGGAATGCCACGCAGCAGGCGTGGCGGCTGTTCCTTGAGCACGGTCATGCGCCCTCCTTCTTCGCCACCTGATAGGCCGGGTGCCAGCGCAGCCACACACGTTCCAGGCCGCGGGCGGCCAGGTCGGCGAGCTTGCCGAGCACGGCATACAGGACGATGGCCAGTACCACCACATCGGTCTGCAGGAACTCACGGGCGTTCATTGCCAGGTAACCAATGCCGGCATTGGCCGAAATGGTTTCTGCGACGATCAGGGTCAGCCACATGAAGCCCAGGGCGAAGCGCACACCGACCAGGATCGACGGCAATGCACCGGGCAGAATCACCTGGCGGAACAGGCTGAAGCCGGACAACCCATAGCTGCGAGCCATTTCCACCAGTGCCGGGTCGACGTTGCGGATACCGTGGTAGGTGTTCAGGTAGATCGGGAACAGCGTGCCCAGCGCGACCAGAAAGATCTTTGCCGACTCGTCGATCCCGAACCACAGGATCACCAGCGGGATCAGCGCCAAGTGTGGCACGTTGCGGATCATCTGCACCGAGCTGTCGAGCAGGCGCTCACCCCAGTTCGACAGGCCAGTGATGAAGCCCAGCACCAGGCCGATGCTGCCGCCGATGACGAAGCCCAAACCGGCACGCCAGCCGCTGATGGCCAGGTGGGTCCAGATTTCGCCGCTACGCACCAGTTCGACGCCGGCACTGACCACTGCACTGGGCGCCGGCAAAATGCGCGTCGACAGCCAGCCAGCGCTAACCGCCAGTTGCCAGGCGGCCAGTAGCAGCACCGGCAGAGCCCACGGCGCCAGGCGCTGACCAAGGTTGTTGGAAGTTGCACGACTCATGGCCCGACCCTCAGCTCTGCGACACGGACTTAGGCAGGATATCGTTGGCCACCATCTCACCGAACGGGCTCACATAACCACCAGCCTTGGGCTGCTCGGGCCGCTGCACGTCCAGGTGCGGGAACAGCAGTTCAGCAACCCGGTACGACTCTTCCAGGTGCGGGTAACCGGAGAAGATGAAAGTATCGATGCCCAGCTCGGCGTACTCCTTGACCCGTGCCGCCACAGTCGGGCCATCGCCCACCAGTGCGGTACCGGCGCCGCCGCGGACCAGACCAACACCTGCCCACAGGTTGGGGCTGACCTCTAAATTGTCGCGGTTGCCGCCGTGCAGGGCAGCCATGCGCTGCTGGCCCACCGAGTCGAAACGCGCCAGCGAGGCTTGGGCACGGGCGATGGTGTCGTCGTCCAGGTGCGAAATCAGACGATCAGCGGCGGCCCAGGCTTCTTCGTTGGTTTCCCGCACGATCACGTGCAGCCGGATACCAAAGCGCACTTCACGGCCTTGTGCAGCAGCCTTTTCACGCACCTGGGCGATCTTCTCGGCAACGGCTGCCGGTGGCTCGCCCCAGGTCAGGTACAACTCGACTTGTTCGGCGGCCAGATCCTGAGCGGCTTCGGACGAACCACCGAAATACAGTGGCGGACGCGGCTGCTGGATTGGTGGGTAGAGCAGCTTGGCGCCCTTCACCTGAATGTGCTTGCCTTCGTAGTCGACGTTTTCGCCTTCCAGCACCTTGCGCCAGATACGGGTGAACTCGACCGAGGCTTCATAGCGCTCTTCATGGCTCAGGTGCAGGCCATCACCGGCCAGCTCGTCCGGGTCGCCACCGGTCACCAGGTTGAACAACGCGCGGCCGTTGGAAAGTCGGTCCAGGGTGGCCGCCTGGCGTGCCGCCACGGTTGGCGAAATGATGCCTGGGCGCAGGGCCACCAGGAATTTCAGGCGCTGGGTCACGGGGATCAGCGACGCAGCCACCAGCCAGGAATCCTCACAGGAACGGCCGGTAGGGATCAGCACCCCACCAAAACCAAGGCGGTCGGCGGCCTGGGCGATCTGCTGCAGGTAGCCGTGGTCGACCGCACGTGCGCCGTCGGAAGTGCCCAGGTACTTGCCGTCACCGTGGGTTGGGAGGAACCAGAAAATGTTAAGGCTCATTGGAGTTGTCTCCTCAAGGGTGGCTCAGCCAGGGCGGCGCCCCGGCACAGGCGAATCAATCAAGGCGCGCTAGCGACCTTGGCCGGGGGTGTCCAGATCACATCCTTGATGCTCAGCGGCTTGGGAATCAGCTTGAGCGCCTGGAAGGTGTCGGCAATCTTCTGTTGCGCGGCCACTACCTCAGGGGTAAGCGGCGCAGCGCCATAGCCTTGGCGTTTGACCGAGGTCAGGGTGATGTCGGCAGGCAGGCCGAGCAGCGGGGCAACCTGGTCGGTCACCTCCTGCGGGTTGGCCTGGGACCATTCGCCTACCGCGCGCACTTCTTCGATCAGGGTGCTGATCACTGCCGGGTGCTGGGTCGCGTAGTTGCGGGTGGCAAGGTAGAACTGATGGTTGTCGACCAGACCCTTGCCGTCACGCAGGGTGCGCGCCTGCAACTGTTGCTCGGCGGCTGCCTGGTACGGGTCCCAGATCACCCATGCATCCACGCTGCCACGCTCGAAGGCGGCGCGAGCGTCGGCAGGCGGCAGGTAAACGGCCTGGATGTCGCTGTATTTGAGGCCTGCGTCTTCCAGAGCGCGGACCAGCAGGTAGTGCACGTTCGAGCCTTTGTTGAGGACGACTTTCTTGCCCTTGAGGTCCTTGACCGACTGGATCGGTGAACCCTTCGGCACCAGAATCGCCTCGCTGTGCGGTGCTGGCGGCTCGTAGGCCACGTACAGCAGATCAGCGCCGGCGGCCTGGGCGAACACAGGCGGAGTCTCGCCGGTGACACCGAAGTCGATGGACCCGACGTTCAGCCCTTCAAGCAGCTGCGGGCCGCCGGGGAATTCGGTCCATTGCACCTGCACGCCTTGCTCGGCAAGGCGCTTTTCCAGCGTGCCCTTGGCCTTGAGCAACACCAGGGTGCCGTATTTCTGGTAACCGATACGCAGGCTCTCGGCCTGGGCTTGGGTAATGGCGCCGAAGGACACAGCCGCCGCAAACAGGGCGACCAGACCGCGACGCAAGAAGACTGTGCGCATGGCGCTCTCCTGTGCGATAGGGTTCGGGTTGCACCTGCTTGCCTCGTTGGCGGGCGAGTAAGGTGGTGAAGCGGGTTGTGCCGGTCAGATGCTCCAGCGAGCGCTGATCAGGCGTTCATTCAGTACGCCGGGGGCCACAGGGCGTGGCCGACGAGCCAAGGCAAGGTGGAAGGTCTCCAGCGAGTCGTGCAGGCGCTCTTCCAGCGCGGGCACCAACTGCGCGGGCTTGTTGCCTTCTGCATAGGCCACTTGGCTGTCGTCGGCGAAGATCCCTTGTAGGGTCTCTTGTGCCTTGAGGGCCGACAGCACAGGCTTGAGCGCGTAATCCACCGCCAGCATGTGGGCGATGCTGCCGCCGGTGGCGATTGGCAGCACGATCTTGTGCGACAGTGCGCGCTCGGGCAGCAGGTCGAGCAGTGTTTTCAGGGCTCCGGCGAATGAGGCCTTGTACACCGGGGTGGAAACGATCAGGCCATCGGCCTGGGCTACCAGTTGCTGAAAGTGCTGCACCTGCGGGCTGTCGAATCGGGCATGCAGCAGGTCTTCGGCGGGGAAGTCACGCACCTGGAACGTCACCACTTCAACGCCGCGGTTTTGCAGCCACTGGCGTGACCGCTCCAGCAGCACGCCGGAGCGCGAACGGGGACTTGGGCTACCACCGATTGATACGACCAGCATTGCAGCGCTTCCTTGTGTTCTATTGGAAGCGACATTAACAGCTGCCATATATATCTAGAAATCATATTTATTTATTTGTTTATTCATTTTGGGACTATAAAGATCTAAAGCTCGTCCTTCTCTGGCATCTCTGGCGGGAGCCGGCCACCCCCCAGCAAGGTATCGAGTAAAACCATCGCACCATAAACGTTCGGCCTGACGCCCATGGGAGGGCTGCTCTGGGTATCCAAAGTGGCATCCGTGTAGCCGGAGGCGGTGACCAGCAGGTGCATCTGCTTGCAATCCAGATAGAGGTGATGTTGCTGCATGGCATAGGACTGGATGAGGGCCAAAGCGCCACCGACCATTGGAGTGGCTGCGGAGGTTCCGTTATAGAAATCGGTATAGTCCCTGTCAGTACCAGGCATATTCTGCAGGTCATTCTTTCTGAACATGCCCAGGGTCACGACATCACTACCCCAGGCGTTGAGCATGCGGTACTGATAGTTGAAGTTGGACCAGGCGTGGGGTTTACCGTTGTCAGGCCTGCTCCCCCCTACCAGGATCACACCGGCATCTTCGTGCGCCCTGAAATCAGGCCATGCGTTCAGTTCGACACCCTTGCCTGCCACCGCGCCAGTCTCGGCATCATCCTTGATGTGGCCATTCCCTGCTGCACAAAGCACAACGGCCCCTCGCTTGACCAGAATATCGAAGAGCTTCCACCACCCCTTGCTATGAACCGCCGGCAGCATGGAGATGGGGCGAACCTTGTCAGCAAATTCAAGGTTGCATATCACGATATCGCCCGGCTGCACCTTGGCGATCAGTGCAAGTCCCGTGGCCTCATTTTCGGCCCGACTGGAATACACATCCAATTCCGCACCATGGGTGATGCCGGTCGTTCCAAAACCATTTGCCGTCGCCACCAAAAGCCCGGCGGAGGCATTGCCATGAACAGGGTCGTGATTGGGGCCCCGCTCAACAAAATGAAGTTGCGGGTTGCCACGCAAATCCTCATGGCTCACGTCCAGACCAGCGTCGACGAGATGGATCCGGGCGCCCTTTCCTATCACGCGGTTTGCCCACGCATTGCGAATGTTGAGGCCCTTGATGGTCGGACCAGGCTCATTGAGGTAGCGCTGTAGACTCTCGAAGTCCGAAGTGGGCTCCTCAGGCGGTGGGTTGAGCAACCGATTGGACCACCCACCAGGCACAAGCGTCCCTGCAAGCAGGCCCAAACCACGGAGCCAGCCTGGCGTCGGCGGTTCAGCAGCCCCCTGGAGCTCTACAAACTGAACGTAGCTTAACGACGCCAGTGTCTTGCCCAAAGCAATGAACGTATCGTTGAACATGCTGGCGGGCTGCTCGATGCGGTAGTAGTCCTTCAGTGCGGCCAACGCTGGGTCAACCCGCTCTTGCGCGCTCAGTAAAGGTGACCATTCAATCACTTGCTTCAGACGTGGCCACAAAGTGTCCAGCCGAGAACCGGACGAGGGCTCAAGATCTGCTTCGAAATGTTCGATTCCACCTTCAGTAAATTCCACAACCAATGGCCCAACAGCAGGGGATCGGTTGATCTCGGCGTGCCCTTGCAACATCTCGTCATGCAGTGCCCAACTTGGCGGCACCTTGCTGAAACTGAAAGGCTCGCCTGCCGACCGCTTCTTGCGAGTGGTTTGAACATCCAGGGGGATGAGTTCTTCGAAGGAACGCGTAGCTTCGCCCTCACTGATCCTGAAAACCAACACACCATATTGCTGGCTTCCCCCACCCGCCGCATCAGTCCACGTTACAGTGGGCGTTATGTTGAAATCGCCATGATCAGTCTCTACCTCAAAGTCGGCCCCACAGCCATGATTCACCACCTGGCCTTGTTCGTTACGCCGCTCGACCACAGCCTTGGCGAGGCGAAAAGACTTGCCGTTAACGAGTCCTCGCACCACATAGCTGATGCTTTTCACCTTTTCCAGATCGATACCTGTAGCGCGCGCATACAGCTTTCGGTCGAACGTGTAACTGCGATAATGCACAAAACTCAGATCATTGCTCATAAGGCCACCTAGACTAATCGGACGGCTATCCTGACCAGTTTCAGGGCCTTGCTATAGCTGGAACTCATTCCTGTTCATGGCTTTTTCCGCCGGACAGCCCGGCACGCAGCAGACATAGAGTAGGAGGCGGGTTCACACCCGCCGTCCTCTCACACCACCGTGCGTACGGTTCCGTACACGGCGGTTCAGGTTATGCGGTTAAGCCAGTTGATCGTATCCAGTATCGAGACCAACCCCATTCGCACCCACAGCTTCTTCGGCAGCGCGTGGTTCATATGTTGCGCTCCCGAATTCCACCATGGCCCTCGGCCATTGAAGGCTGACTTGCGGGCACGCTCTTCGCTCAAGCCCAGGCGCATCAGGTTGCCGTTTTCGCTGTGGGAAATTTCTGCATTACGGTTACCAACGAGACAGTGACGCCTACTGGCGGCATAACCTGTTCAGCCCTTGGTGGCGCGGTTAACCGCCAGTTACTACGGCCTCGGCTGACTTCTGCACGCTCATCCCGTCGCCTCTCGACGCTCGGTAGCACAGTGGCAAACGTGCAGATCTCTCAGGGTAATTCGCGCGACCTTCCTGCTTATGCCTGTCGGATATACGTCACAGCGCTCCGTGCAAGTATTGGGCTTTGGCGATTTATGCCACCTCACCCCGCTGTGCCGCCTCTATCCGCTTCCTGTTCGTCAGGCCAGCATTTTGCCTCGGGCTTCCTTCAGATTCGCAGTCACCCGCGACACCCTTGCCTCTGGCTAACACTTCCCCTTGCCGGGTGTGTAGAGGACTTTCACCTCCAAGTCAC
>JAAIGF010030681.1_pt1 | contig 144594 bp, 100 predicted proteins | sample 6487441 | NCBI WGS metagenome assembly JAAIGF01 (sample SAMN13974129, study PRJNA590717) | phyllosphere metagenome | biome: pepper field; feature: multiple bacterial spot infested pepper fields; material: pepper leaves; isolation source: leaves from pepper fields | host: Capsicum annuum ... | reverse complement strand
TATCGAAGACCGCCTGCGCCGGCAGAACCGTCGCCTGGACCGCCAGGGCGCGATGAGCTCGGCGATGTTGAACATGTCGGCCAGCGTGGCCGGTATCGCCTCGCAGAACCGCATCGGTGCCGGTGTCGGTTTTCAGAACGGTGAGTCGGCGTTGTCGGTGGGCTACCAGCGTGCGATCAGCCCGCGCGCCACCCTCACCGTGGGCGGCGCACTCAGCGGCGATGACAGTTCGATCGGCGTGGGTGCCGGTTTCGGCTGGTAAGGCGTTCTCGCATCAAGCGCGGCGGCGCCAGGTGCGCCGTCGCGATCTGCAAGGCCTGAGGGGGCGGGCAAGGACCGTGGCTGGGCCGGCCAACGGATTCGCATGGAGTGATGGCCGTACCAGGGGTGGCCGACAAGGACGCAGCGCACCGCACCGCGGCTACGCAGCGATTGCGCCGGCTGCGCCAAGCCTGATTCACGAAAAATACGAAGAGGACTTCACCGTGATCGACAAGAATTTCCGTCTCAACCCGCTGACCGGCGCCATCCTGATGATGGCCCTCGGTGCCTCTGGCACGCTCGCTGCCGCCCCCAAACTGCTGGTCAAGGAACCGACCCAGGCAGCCCCGGCCGGCGCAGCGTTCGGTAGCCGGTTGATCGTGCGCTACAAGGACAATACCGCCGCTGCAACCGATCGCAGCAGCAAGCTGAGCGCCGTGCAGGCCGCGGTGGGCCGCGTTGGCGCCAGTACCGGCGCGCGCAGCAGCGCTGCCGCCGCCAAGGCGATGTATGTGCGCAAGCTGGGCATCGGCTCGGACCTGATCAAGCTGTCCAGCACGCTGACCGCCGCGCAGGTGGACAAGGTGGTGGTCGAGCTCAAGAACGACCCATCCGTGGCCGACGTGCAGATCGACCGCATGCTGCGCCCGATCGATATCAGCAAAAGCCTGCCTGCCACCGACGTGAGCCCGCAGCTGGTTCCCAACGACCCGTTCTACGCCCAGTACCAGTGGCACCTGAGCAACCCTAACGGCGGCATCAACGCACCGGGCGCCTGGGATCTGTCGCAGGGCGCAGGCGTGGTGGTGGCGGTGCTGGATACCGGCATCCTGCCGGATCACCCCGATTTTGCCGGCAATCTCCTGCAGGGCTACGACTTCATCACCGACGCCGAAGTCTCGCGTCGTCCCACCGATGCGCGCGTGCCGGGCGCACTCGATTACGGCGACTGGGAAGAGGCCGACAACGTTTGCTACGCGGGCTCGCAGGCGCAGGAAAGTTCCTGGCACGGCACCCACGTTTCGGGCACCGTGGCCGAGGCGACCAATAACGGCGTGGGCATGGCGGGCGTCGCGCCGAAGGCGACCATCCTGCCGGTGCGCGTGCTCGGCCGTTGCGGCGGCTACACCTCCGACATCGCCGATGCGATCGTGTGGGCCTCCGGCGGCAGCGTCGACGGCGTGCCGGCCAACACCAATCCGGCCGAAGTGATCAACATGAGCCTCGGGGGCGGCGAGCCCTGCGATTCGGCCACCCAGCTGGCGATCAATGGCGCGGTGTCGCGCGGCACCACCGTGGTGGTCGCGGCCGGCAACAGCAGCGAAGATGCGGCCAACCATTCGCCGGCCAGCTGCAACAACACCATCACCGTTGGCGCCACGCGCATCACCGGTGGCATCGCCTACTACTCCAACTACGGCAGCAAGGTCGACCTCTCTGGTCCGGGCGGCGGCGGTAGCGTGGACGGCAATCCGGGCGGTTACGTCTGGCAGGCCGGGTACACCGGTGCGACCACGCCGACCTCCGGTAGCTATACCTATATGGGTCTAGGCGGCACCTCGATGGCCTCGCCGCACGTGGCCGGCGTCGTGGCGCTGGTGCAGAGCGCAGCCATCGGTCTGGGCGATGGCCCGCTGACCCCGGCTGCGGTCGAAGCCCTGCTCAAGCAGACCAGCCGCCCCTTCCCGGTGACTCCGCCGGCCAGCACCCCGATCGGCAGCGGTATCGTCGACGCCAAGGCCGCGCTGGAAGCCGTGCTGGAGGAGCCGTGCGACCCGGCCACCGAGAGCTGCGCGCCGAGCGCCATTGCGCTCACCAACAAGGCGCCTGTTGCTGGATTGAGCGGTACCGCCGGCAGCTCCACGCTGTACAGCTTCGAGGCCAAGGCCGGCGCCGTGCTCAGCTTCATGACCTACGGCGGCACCGGCGATGTGTCGATGTACGTCAGCTTCGAGGCCGAGCCCAGCGCCACAAGCTACGACGCCAAGTCGACCCGTCCGGGCAACAGCGAAACCGTGCGTTTCACTGCCCCCAAGGCCGGCACCTACTACATCAAGTTGGTCGGCGCGGCGAGCTACGCGAAGCTGACGCTCGTTGCACGACAGTAAGTAGCGAAATAGTGTGACCGATGCCCCCGGCCAATCGCCGGGGGCATTGTTTTTCAGGGCGTTTCAAATGCGTGCGGTTGATCGTCGCGGCAAACTGCTACAGTCGGCGCCGGACCAGTGGAGACGAGTGTGAACGCGGTTGCTGTCGATCCAATCGAGCATCGAAGTGCGGAGACGCGCATCGTCGATGCGCTGCTTGAACGCCGTCGTCTGAAAGACACCGATCTGCTGCGCGCGCGCCAATTGCAGGCCGAATCCGGCATGGGCCTGCTCGCCTTGCTCGGCCGTTTGGGTCTGGTGTCCGAACGCGATCATGCAGAAACCTGCGCCGATGTGCTTGGCTTGCCGTTGGTGGACGCACGCCAGCTCGGCGACACGCCGCCGGAAATGCTGCCGGAAGTGCAGGGGTTGTCGCTGCGCTTTCTCAAGCAATTTCATCTGTGCCCGGTCGGCGAACGCGATGGCCGGCTGGAACTGTGGATCGCCGATCCTTACGACGATTACGCCATTGATGCGGTGCGTCTTGCCACCGGCTGCACGTTGCTGTTGCAGGTGGGCCTGCGTTCGGAAATCGATGACCTGATCGAGCGCTGGTACGGCCAGGGCCGCAGTGCGATGGGCACCATCGTGGAAACCGCCGATGGCGATGCCAACAGCAGCGACGACATCGAAGCGCTGCGCGATCTGGCCTCCGAAGCGCCGGTGATCCGGCTGGTGAACCTGGTGATCCAGCACGCGGTGGAACTGCGTGCCTCCGACATCCATATCGAACCGTTCGAAAGCCGGCTCAAGGTGCGTTACCGCGTGGACGGCGTGCTGGTGGAAGGTGAAAGCCCACCGGCCAAGCTCACTGCTGCAGTCATCAGCCGCATCAAGATCATGGCCAAGCTCAACATCGCCGAGCGCCGCCTGCCGCAGGACGGCCGCATCATGCTGCGCGTGCAGGGCAAGGAGCTGGACCTGCGCGTCAGTACCGTGCCAACTGCGCATGGCGAAAGCGTGGTGATGCGCCTGCTGGATCGCGAAACGGTGGTGTTCGACTTCTACAAGCTGGGCTTTACCGAAGACTTCTTGCCGCAGTTCCGCAAGGTGCTGGAGCAACCGCACGGCATCATGCTGGTCACCGGCCCTACCGGCTCGGGCAAGACCACCACGCTGTACACCGCGTTGAGCCAGCTCAACACCTCGGATGTGAAAATCATCACCGTCGAAGACCCGGTGGAATACCAGATCGAAGGCATCAACCAGATCCAGGCCAAGCCGCAGATCGGGCTGGATTTCGCCAACGCATTGCGCAGCATCGTGCGTCAGGATCCGGACATCATCATGATCGGCGAAATGCGCGACCTGGAAACCGCACGCATCGCGATCCAGTCCGCGCTCACCGGCCACCTGGTGCTGTCCACGCTGCATACCAACAACGCGGCCGGCGGCATCACCCGTCTGCTCGACATGGGCGTGGAGGATTATCTGCTCACCTCCACCATCAACGGCATCCTGGCGCAGCGCCTGGTGCGCAAACTCGACCTGGCCAACGCCGAGCGCTACGCCGCCTCGCCGGAAGAGATCGCCAGGTTCGATCTGCGCCGGCTGCAGCCGGAGGGCGAGATCTTTCTGTATCGCCCACGTCCCTCCGCCGCGGCACCCACCGGCTATCTCGGCCGCACCACTATCGTCGAATTCCTGGTGATGAACGACGAATTGCGCCGTGCGGTGATGCGCCGTGCCGGCATGGGCGAAATCGAACAACTCGCCCGCCAGGCCGGCATGCGCACCATGTACGAAGATGGGCTGTCCAAGGCCCTGCGCGGCGAAACCACGATCGAAGAAGTCCTGCGCGTCACGGAGGATGCGTGATCGGTAAGGCAGCAGAAACACGCCTGGCAGGCACCGGACCAACGAACCGCCAGCACAGCCACCCGCCGGCTCTGCTGTGCGTGCACAGCGATGCGTGCGCGATGTCGCCAATACGCAGCGACGTGCTTTTCCCGATTCCCCAATCCCAATTCCACAATCCCGGCCTCCCAGCCTGATGCCCCTCTACCGTTACAAGGCCCTGGACGCCCACGGCGAAATGCTCGACGGCCAGATGGAAGCGGCCAGCGATGCCGAGGTGGCGTTGCGTCTGCAGGAACAGGGCCATCTGCCGGTGGAAACGCGCCTGGCCACCGGCGAAAACGATTCGCCGTCGCTGCGCATGCTGCTGCGCAAGAAGCCGTTCGACAATGCGGCGCTGGTGCAATTCACCCAGCAACTGGCCACGTTGATCGGCGCGGGGCAACCGCTGGACCGTGCGCTGTCGATTCTGATGGATCTGCCCGAAGACGAAAAAAGCCGGCGGGTGATCGGCGATGTGCGCGATACCGTGCGCGGCGGTGCGCCGTTGTCGTCCGCACTCGAGCGCCAGCACGGGCTGTTTTCCAAGCTGTACATCAACATGGTGCGCGCCGGCGAAGCTGGCGGCAGCATGCAGGACACGCTGCAGCGGCTGGCCGATTATCTGGAGCGCAGCCGTGCGCTCAGGGGCAAGGTGATCAACGCGCTGATCTACCCGGCCATCCTGCTGGCGGTGGTGGGCTGTGCGTTGCTGTTCCTGCTCGGTTACGTGGTGCCGCAATTTGCGCAGATGTACGAAAGCCTGGATGTGACACTGCCATGGTTTACCCAGGCGGTGTTGAGCGTGGGCCTGCTGGTGCGCGACTGGTGGATCGTGCTGATCGTCGTGCCGGGCGTGCTGGGGCTGTGGCTGGATCGCAAGCGTCGCAATGCCGCGTTCCGTGCATCGCTGGACCAATGGCTGCTGCGCCAGAAGGTGGTCGGCAGCCTGATTGCCCGGCTGGAAACCGCACGCCTGACGCGCACCCTGGGCACCTTGCTGCGCAATGGCGTGCCATTGCTGGCGGCGATCGGCATCGCGCGCAACGTCATGTCCAATCTGGCGTTGGTGGAGGATGTTGCCAATGCGGAAGACGACGTCAAGAATGGCCATGGCCTGTCGATGTCGCTGGCACGCGGCAAGCGCTTTCCGCGGCTGGCGCTGCAGATGATCCAGGTGGGCGAAGAGTCCGGCGCACTGGACACGATGCTGCTCAAGACCGCCGACACCTTCGAACTGGAAACCGCGCAGGCCATCGACCGCGCACTGGCCGCGCTGGTGCCGTTCATCACGCTGGTACTGGCCTCGGTGGTGGGTCTTGTCATCATTTCGGTCCTGGTCCCGCTGTATGACCTCACCAATGCAATCGGCTGAGAGCGGAGCTCTGCGCAACGGTGCAGTCTTCACCCGAGCACAGCCGCTGCTCGGAATCGGCATGGCGCGCTCGTACACTGCACATCCCGCGCGTGTGCCGCGTCCAACGGCCAAGCGCGCGCAATGCCTTGTCAGCCACGCGCTTGACCGGGCAGCGTATTCACCACAACGTTCCGGTGACCGCACGACACCCATGCGGGAACCTTTGCAATGCCCGCCGTGTCATGTGTTGGCGGCAGCATCCTTCATCGACGTGCAAGGAAATCGTTCATGATCAAGCGTTCCATCACCCGCAGTCCGTCGCGCGCAGGCCAGGCCGGTATGAGCTTGCTGGAAATCATCATCGTCATTGTGCTGATCGGTGCGGTGCTCACGCTGGTCGGCAGCCGCGTGCTGGGCGGTGCCGATCGCGGCAAGGCCAATCTGGCCAAGTCGCAGATCCAGACGCTGGCCGGCAAGATCGAGAATTTCCAGCTCGACACCGGCAAGCTGCCGAGCAAACTCGATGACCTGGTCACCCAGCCCGGCGACAGCAGCGGTTGGCTGGGCCCGTACGCCAAGCCGGCCGAACTCAACGACCCATGGGGCCACGCCATCGAATACCGCGCGCCCGGCGACGGTCAGCCGTTCGATCTGATCAGCCTGGGCAAGGACGGCAAGCCCGGTGGCAGCAGTTACGACGCGGACATCAAGTACCAATAAGCGCTCGCCATGCGCGTTGCGTGTCAGCCGTTGCGTCATCGGCATGGAGTGGTCGGCCCTGGTCGGGCACGCGCGCGTGGCACCTCGTTGCTGGAGATGCTGCTGGTGATCGCGTTGATCGCAATGGCCGGCGTGCTTGCTGCCGCAGCATTGAACGGCGGCATCGACGGCATGCGCCTGCGCACTGCCGGCAAGGCCATCGCCTCGCAGCTGCGCTACACGCGCACCCAGGCGATTGCCACCGGCACACCGCAGCGGTTTCTGATCGACCCGCAGCAGCGGCGCTGGGAAGCACCCGGCGGCCATCACGGCGATCTGCCGCCGTCGCTGGAAGTGCGCTTCACCGGCGCGCGCCAGGTGCAATCGCGGCAGGATCAGGGCGCGATCCAGTTCTTTCCGGATGGCGCGTCCACCGGCGGGCGCATCGATCTGCAGGTCAAGGACGCCCGATGGCGTGTCGACGTGGGATGGATCACCGGTGAGGTGCGTTCGGGCCCCTTGCGGACGCCGGCGCCATGAAGCGTCAGCGCGGTTACACCCTGATCGAAGTGATCGTTGCCTTCGCGTTGCTGGCGTTGGCATTGACCCTGTTGCTGGGGTCGTTGTCCGGCGCCGCACGCCAGGTGCGCGCGGCCGATGAAAGCACGCGCGCCACCTTGCACGCGCAGTCGCTGCTGGCCGTGCAGGGCATCGACAAGCCGCTGCAGCCCGAGCAGCAACAAGGCACGTTCGAAAACGGCCACTTTCGCTGGTCGATGGACGTGCGCCCGTACGACGAGCCACGGCGCAACCCGCAGGCGCCGATGTCGCCCGGCGCGCACCGGCTGCTGCAATTGACCTTGGTGGTGCGCTGGGGCGAGCAGCCCAATCAGATGCTGCAATGGCGCACGTTGCGGCTGGTGGCGGCCAACACGCAGGGCAGCCCGCCATGAGCCGTTCGCGCAGCGCAGGCTTCACCTTGATCGAAGTGCTGCTGGCCACGATGTTGCTGGTCGGTGGGTTGGCGTTGGCGTTTGCCACCTTGCGCTCGGCCAGTGCGGTGAGTCAGCGCGGCGAAGCGATCGCACAGCGCAGCGAGCGCGTACGTGCGGTGGAAGAATTCCTGCGGCGGCGCCTGGCCGCCGCATTGCCGATCGCCATGGGCATCGATACGCAAAGCCAGCAGCCGATCCTGTTCATCGGCGAGCCGCAACGCCTGCGCTTTGCCGCAGACGTGCCCGATTACCTGGGCCGCGGCGGGCCGTATCTGCACGACCTGTCGGTCGCCGGCGATGGCGATCGGCGCAACCTGCTGATTGCCTTGACCATGCTGCAGTCCGGCAAGTCGATCGAAGAAAGCAGCCCGCTGCCGCCGGAGACCCTTGCCCAAGGCGTGCAACAGGTGAGTTTTCGGTATCGCGGCATGGATCCGCAAACCGGGCGCCTGAGCGCGTGGCTGCCGCAGTGGGAATGGCACGACCGCCTGCCGCTGATGGTGCGCATCGACATCCGCAGCGACGATGCCGCATGGCCGCCGATGGTGGTGGCGTTGCCGCAATCCAGCAACCCGGGGGCAGGGCAATGAGTCGTTCGCGCGGTGCCGCGCTGGTGCTGGTGTTGTGGTTGATCGCATTGCTTACCGCGATGATCGGTGCGTTCGCGCTCACCGCACGCGTGGAAGCGCTGCAGGGCAGCATGCTGCGCAACGGCGCGCAGGCGCAGGAGTACGCACGTTCTGGCCTGGAATACGCATTGTTTCGCTTGCAAGATGCCGACACCCAGGCACGCTGGCGCCCGGACGGCCGACGTTATCGCTGGCAGATGGACGATGCCAGCGTGGAGATTCGTATCACCGATGAAAGCGGCAAGGTGGATCTGAACATGGCCGAGCCCACCTTGCTCGCCGGTCTGGTGCGCGCGGTGGGCGGCGAGCAGGCCAGTGCCGGGCGCATCGCCGGTGCCATCGTCGATTGGCGCGATGGCGATTCGTTGAGCCAGCCCGGCGGTGGCGCGGAAGATCGCGATTACGCCGATGCCGGGCTGCCGTATGGCGCAAAAGACAGTCCATTCGAAACCCTGGGCGAACTGCGCCTGGTGTTGGGCATCGACGGCGAGCTGTATCGCAAGCTGTTGCCCAACGTCACGCTGTACAGCGGTCGTTCGCGGCCTGAAGCGCGTTTTGCGCCCGCCCCGGTGCTCACCGCGATGGGGCTGGACGCGCAGCAACTGCTGGCCCAGCGTGACGCGCCGCTGGGTTTGCCGGGCAGCGAGGCGACGGTCGGTGGGTCTGACACTTATAGTATCGAGAGCCGGGCGCGACTGAGTCAGGGACGCGAGGCCGTGTTGCGGGCGGTGGTGTCGACCAGCGCGTCCGCATTACCAGGGTCGGCCTATACCGTGTTGCGTTGGGAAGAGGGAGCAGCAGTGCAATGACCGCATGGCGGGACACCTTGGGTCGTATCGGCGTACGCGCCATGCCGGGAGCCGGAGGCTTCTGGCGTTGGTGGCAACAATCGCTGCTGGCCTGGCTGCCGCAGCGGTGGCAATGGCAGTTGGGCCTGTCGCAGGCACGCCTGCTGTTGCAACAGGATGGCGACACGCTGCAGTTGCTGCGCCAGCGCGATCACAGCTGCGACACCGTCGCCAGCCTGCCGTGGCCGGTGCATCCGCAGGAAGTCAATGGCTTGCTGCCGACAGCGCTTGAAGGCCTGCCGCGGCATTGGCTGTTGCCGGCCGCGCACGCCTTGCGCCGGCCATTGCGCCTGCCCGCAGCGGCAGCGGCGCGCCTGCAGGACGTGGCGCGTTTCGAGATCGATCGACAAACCCCGTTCACTGCCGACCAGGTGTATTTCGATGCGCGCGTGCTCGATGTGCGCGAAGACGGCCAGCTCGATGCCGAACTGGTGGTGGTGCCGCGACGCATGATCGATGGCCCGGCCGGTGTGCCGGACGCATGGAACAGCGCGCTGTCGGGCATCGATGTGACCGACGCCAATGGCCTGCCGTTGGGCGTGAACCTGCTGCCGCCGACGCGACGCCTGCGCCGCAGCGACCCGATGCAGCGCTGGAACCTGTTGCTGGCCGCCTCTGCGCTGGTGCTGCTGGCCGTTGCCGGCTGGCTGCTGCTCGACAACCGCCGTCAGGCCGCCGACGATCTGCGCGCCAAGGTGCAGGCCAACGCCGCGCGCGCGCGCAAGGTCGCTGCCGAACGGCAGCAATTGATGGACCTGGTCGAAGGCTCGCGGTTCTTCCAGCAGCAACGCGCCACCCGCCCGACCTCGGTCGAAATCTGGGACGAACTGAGCCGGCGCCTGCCCGGTGGCACGTATCTAGAAAAATTTTCGGTCGAAGGCGGGCAACTGCAGTTGATCGGATTGAGCAACGAAGCCTCTTCGCTGGTGCGTCGTCTGGAAGGCTCGCCGTTGTGGCGTACGCCGTCGTTGACCGGCGTGCTGCAGAGCGATGCCGGCCGGAATGTCGACCGTTTCACCATCACCGCCGAGCTTGCCGGCCCCGATGCGAAGGAGGCGGCCGATGCCACGCAGCGTTAAGCGCGATCGCTGGATCGCTTTGGGCCTGCTGTTGCTGGTGATCGGCGTGGCCTACCTGGTGCTGGTGCACCCATGGTTCACCCAACCGATGATCGCGGTGCAGGACGACCTGCAGGCGCTGCGCGAACGCGAGCTGCGCGTGCGCGTGCAATTGCAGCAGGCGCCGGAAGTCAGCAAGCGGCTGCAGCAGGCGCGGCAGACGCTGGAAAGCCGCCCGGGCTTCCTGCCGGAAACCTCGGCCGAACTCGCCTCCGCCGGGCTGGTGCAGCGGCTGGAACGCGCGGTGGTGGAGGCCAGTCCTGGCAACCGCAGCTGCGCCATCAGCAATCGCTCGCCGTTGCAGCCGGAGAGCAAGAACCGCTTCACCCGCGTGGCGGTGCAGGTGCGTCTGCGCTGCGGCACGCCGGAACTGGCCTCGGTGCTGTACAGCCTGGAAAACGGCACGCCGCGCTTGTTCGTGGACAACCTCAACGTGATGGCGCAGCGCTACCAGCTCTCGCCCAACGAAAGCGGCAACGGCCTGGATATCGCCTTCGAGCTGGCCGGCTATCTGCGCCCGGGCGCCAGCGCCGCACCGCTGAACAACGAGGCCGCACCTGCTGCCCCCAACGCGGCGGAGGCCAGCAATGCGCCTTGACATGATCGGCCTGCGCACCTGGCTGCTGGCCACCGTGGTCGGTTGGGCGCTGTTGGTGTGCGTGCTGGCCGTCGCCGGCCTGGGCAAGCGCGTCGAGCTGCTGCCCGACGACCCGGCGCTGGTGCAGCGTCTGCCCACGTTGCCGGCACCGGCGCCGGAGCGCCTGGGCCCATTCGAGAAATATTCGGAAATCGCCGCGCACCCGGCGTTTGCCGAAGACCGCCTGCCGCATCCGTTCTTCCTGTCCGGCAACGATGGCAGCAGCGCCGCTTCGACAGTACGCCTGACCGGCGTGCTGCTGACGGACAACTTCAAGATGGCGACGTTGACCCTGGACCCGCAGGATTCGGTGCGCGTGCAGCTGGGCGGCGAAGCGGTGAAAGGCTGGCGCCTGCTCGCCCTGCAGCCGCGTAGCGCAACCATCGAAGGCCCCAGCGGCACGCAAACCCTGGAATTGCATGTGTTCAACGGCCAGGGCGGGCAGCCGCCCACCGCCAATGCCGCCGCACGGGGTGCCGCCACTGCCACCCCGCCGGTACCGTCCCCCGACGCTGCCGCACTTGCCCCGCCGCAGCCGCCGCAACCGCAACCGGTCGCGCCGGTGCAACAGCAGCAGCCAGGCGGGCAGACACCGCCAACCGTGCCGCCGCAGCGCAGCGATGGCGCGCAGGAAGCCCCACGCCCCTCCGACGATCAGATGCGTGCCATCCGCGAACGCATCGAAGCCCGACGCCGCCAGCTGCAACAGCAGCGCCAGAGCGGCTCTACCCCCGGTCAGACCCAATGAGTGAACGCATGACGCCGCGCCTGTTTCCCGTGTCCCTGCTGATTGGCCTGCTGGCCGGTTGCGCCACCACTCCGCCGCCGGACGTGCGCCGCAACGCGCGCCTGGATCCGCAAGTCGGTGCTGCCGGCGCCACCCAGACCGCCGCCGAGCAGGCTGCCGATGGCAACGCCAACGCCAGTGCCAAGCCCAGTCCGGTGATCCGGCGCGGCAGCGGCACCATGATCAACCAGGGCGCCGCGTCCGCGCCGGCGCCCACGCTGGGCATGGCCAGCAGCGGCAGTGCCACCTTCAATTTCGAAGGCGAATCGGTGCAGGCGGTGGTCAAGGCGATCCTGGGCGACATGCTCGGCCAGAACTACGTCATCGCGCCCGGCGTGCAGGGCACCGTGACCTTGGCCACGCCCAATCCGGTGTCGCCCGCGCAGGCGCTGAACCTGCTGGAGATGGTGCTGGGCTGGAACAACGCCCGCATGGTATTCAGCGGTGGCCGCTACAACATCGTGCCGGCCGACCAGGCGTTGGCCGGCACCGTGGCGCCCAGCACCGCATCGCCCTCTGCCGCACGCGGTTTCGAGGTGCGCGTGGTGCCGCTGAAGTTCATTTCCGCCAGCGAAATGAAAAAGGTGCTGGAGCCGTACGCGCGCCCGAACGCCATCGTCGGCACCGACCCGGCGCGCAATGTGATCACCCTGGGCGGCACTCGCGCGGAGCTGGAAAACTACCTGCGCACCGTGCAGATCTTCGACGTGGACTGGTTGTCGGGCATGTCGGTGGGCGTGTTTCCGATCCAGTCCGGCAAGGCCGAGAAAGTCGCCGCCGATCTGGAAAAGGTGTTCGGGGAACAGAGCAAGACGCCCAGCGCCGGCATGTTCCGTTTCATGCCGTTGGAAAACGCCAACGCGGTGCTGGTGATCACTCCGCAGCCGCGTTACCTGGACCAGATCCAGCAGTGGCTGGACCGCATCGACAGCGCCGGTGGCGGGGTGCGGTTGTTTTCCTACGAGCTGAAGTACATCAAGGCCAAGGACCTGGCCGATCGTCTCTCCGAAGTGTTCGGTGGCCGTGGCAATGGCGGTAGTAGCAGTCCTACCTTGGTGCCTGGCGGTGTCGTAAATATGTTGGGCAATAACAGCGGTGGAGCCGATCGGGATGAAAGTCTTGGAAGTAGCAGTGGCGCCACAGGTGGAGATATAGGTGGCACGAGTAATGGTTCGAGTCAGTCGGGTACCTCTGGGAGCTTCGGCGGAAGCAGTGGCAGTGGCGGCGGCATGCTTCAGCTACAGCCTAGTACCAACCAGAACGGTAGTGTGACGCTGGAGGTCGAAGGCGACAAAGTTGGTGTTTCTGCAGTCGCTGAAACCAATACGCTACTTGTACGTTCAAGTGCGCAAGCATGGAGCTCCATTCGCGATGTGATTGAACGGCTCGATGTGATGCCAATGCAGGTCCATATTGAGGCACAGATCGCTGAAGTGACATTGACTGGTCAGCTGGAATACGGTGTTAACTGGTATTTCGAGAATGCAGTCAATGCACCTGTAAACGCAGATGGTACGGGCGGTGCTGGTCTCCCATCAGCTGCTGGTAGAGGTATTTGGGGGGATGTATCCGGTAGCGTTACAAATAATGGTCTTGCCTGGACTTTTCTGGGGAAAAACGCTGCCGCGATAATTAGTGCATTGGACCGTGTCACAAATTTACGCCTCCTCCAGACTCCGTCAGTTTTTGTGCGGAACAATGCAGAGGCTACACTCAATGTAGGTTCTCGAATTCCTATTAATTCGACATCGATAAATACGGGATTGGGTAGCGATAGTAGTTTTTCTTCAGTTCAATATATCGATACCGGCGTTATTTTAAAGGTTCGCCCGCGCGTCACTAAGGATGGAATGGTTTTTCTTGATATTGTCCAAGAGGTTAGTACTCCTGGAGCGCGCCCCGCAGCTTGCACTTCAGCGTCAACAACTACTGTCAATAGCGCTGCATGTAATGTTGACATAAATACTCGCCGGGTAAAAACCGAAGCCGCTGTCCAGAACGGAGACACAATTATGCTTGCAGGTTTAATTGACGATTCGACCTCCGACGGCAGTGCTGGGCTTCCTATCTTGAGCAAGCTGCCGGTCGTTGGCGCTCTTTTTGGACGTAAGACACAAAACAAGGATCGCAGGGAGGTTATTGTGCTGATCACTCCGTCAATAGTACGGAATCCTCAAGAGGCGCGTAACTTGACCGATGAGTACGGGCAAAAGTTTAAAGCAATGCAGCCACTTGAGAAGGGTAGATAGAATTAAGGTTGAGATTGAGATTGAGATTGATGCAGGGGTTGTTTTTAAATGGATGTAATGGAGGGCTTGCGATGTTTCTTGGCAAAAGATTCGGACTTGGTTTTACTCTGCTTGGGTTTTCTTTTTTTTCCGGCAATGGCTTGGCCCAAACATACGTGCCTGTCTATCAAGATTTTTATGGCACCGCGCGGTGGAACTCTTTAGAGATTGCGCTTGAAAAGGCACAATTAAATGCTATTGGTTATGCTAGGGTCAAGAACTTTGGCGAATGTGTATTTGTTGGTTATCAATGGTGGCGACCAAATACATACGACCCCAATTATTATGAGGTAACTGCAGCTTATACTTGTGTGCAGTACGTTAGAGGGTGATTTTTAAGATGAGGAGTGATAGTGCCCCTGGAAGGGGCACTATTACTTGTTGGTAAAATTATTTTTGATAAATTTTCATCACTTTTAAGACACGGATTCGGTGAGATCTGAGCTGCAACCGATTGTGCTAATGTCGATTGGCACCGACGACGAGGCGCTGGATGCGTGTCTGGGCGCATTGGATGCGGCCACGCCTGCAGGAACACGCGTGTGGCTGGCCGATGATGCGCAGGCCGGCCCGCGCGGGCGCGCAGTGATCGAACATTGGCTGGCACGCACGCCATTGCAGGCGCATTACACCCGTCGCCAGCGCATGCTGGGCGAGGTGGCGCATCTGGACGAAATGCTCAGCGCCTGCGGCGATGCCGACGTGGTGGTGCTGGGGTTGGATGCTTGCCCGTTGCCGGGGTGGTTGCGGCAGCTGACCGCGTGTTTTGCACGCGACGCCGCGATCGCCACCGCCACGCCATGGAGCAATGTGGGCGAGGCCTGCAGCTGGCCGCGGCTGGGCGAACTCAACCCCATGCCGGATTCATCCGAGCGGCTTGCGGCTGCCTGTGCCGCAATGCCGCCGCTGCACCCGGAACTGCCGTCGGCGATCGGGCACGCGGTGCTGTTGCGCGGAACGGCGCGGCGCAAGGCCGGTGGCCTGGACGCCAGCAGTTACGGCTCCTGGTACGCGGCGCTGGTGGATCTGAGCCTGCGCATGGGTGGGCTGGGCTGGCGTAATGTGCTGTGCGACACCGCCTTCGTTGCCTCCCCGCACGAGGGCCGCCCGGCCGAAGGCACGTGGACGCGCTGGCTACCCGCTGGCCGGCCTGGCATGCGCGCCTGGCCAATTTCCTCATGCACGACCCGTTGCGCGCGCAGCGCGACCAGCTGACGCAACTCCTGGCCCACCTCCCGCCACCGGACCTGCAACGCGCGTTGTTCGACGCCTAGCGTCGCCGCCGGAACGACCTGCCCACCGCCAGGCACGGTGATCGTCCGCAATCTACATGGATCACGCAGGCACGACGACGTTCGTCATCCGATCATGCGCACATGGCAACTGCAGGTTCCACTCCGCTGCCGCACTCGCTGCTCTCGCGATCGCAGGTGTCGCGTGACCGGATCGATGTCGTGACACCTGCATCAAGCGAAAGGCGGAACCACCGCTCAATCAGCAGCCGTGCCCCGTCGATGCCGCCGGCACGTCACCGATGCGTTCTGGCCGAAAACGTCATCCGGCCCATCAAGCAGTTTCGAATCCGCTGTTGATGATGCCGGGGCGGCAGCAAAGCCGCGCCCACCACCAACGCAGCAATGCGGCACGCTCCTCAACGATTCCCGATTCCCGATTCCCGATTCCCAGCCCTAAAAAGCAGACCGCGTCGGCGCCTCGGTCCGCACCACCACATCCAATGCGTCGTGGCGCCAGGATTCGATATCCAGTTCCACCGCGCGTCCGTCTTCGGCAAAGCTGATCCGCTGCAGCCGAAAACACGGCGTGCCGGGCGTGGACTGCAGCAGCATCGCTTGTGTCGCGTCCAATCCGGCCGGATGCATCGACAGCTGCGCGCGGCTCAGGAACAGTCCCAGCCACTGGTTGAACACGCTGGACAGCGACCCTGCCAGATCGTGTTCGAGCAGGCCCGGCGCCCAGTCCGCAAGCACCACATTGGTTTCCAGCAGCACTGCGCGGCGGTCGATCCAGCGCCGACGTTGCAGGACGAACACCTCGTCGTACGGGCTGTCCAGTCGCAACGCCGCGGCGTAAGCCGCGCCCGCGACCTGCCGGGTGGCGCTCAATAATTCAGTGCGCGGCTTGCGTCCTTGCGCCGCCACGTACTGCATGAAGCCGGCGATGCTGGTGGGGTCGTAGCGCACGCGCGGCGCGCTGACGAACCAGCCGCGGCGGTTTTCGCGATAGATGCGGCCTTCGGCTTCAAGCTGCTGCAGCGCTTCGCGCAGCGTGATGCGGGTGCAGGAAAATCGCTCGGCCAACGCGCGTTCCACCGGCAGGCGCTGATCCGGTCCCCATTCGCCGGCTGAGATTTGTGCGGAGATCGCTTCGGTGATGGTGTGTTGGCGCGACACGCTCATGCGGCGAACCGCAGGCGGAAGACGCAGGGCGTGAGCAAGGCAATGAGGTGGCAGACGTGCATGTTGCGATGGTAAAGAAGAACGCGCGCGCAAACCGCGACCGGCTTAGCGTGCGACAGCCAGGTTCTGGTTCTGTTGGGTTTTCCAGCTATGCCAGCCGTACACCGCAAGCGCCACGAAGCCTGCGTAGAGCATGGCAGTAGGGTACAGCCCCTTGCTGATGAAGACGCCGACGTAGACGCAGTCGAGCACGATCCACAATACCCAGTTGGCGATGCGCTTGCGTGCTGCCCACACGCTGGCCACCAGGCTGAAACTGGCCAGCGCCGCGTCCAGCCACGGCAGCACCGCATCGGTGCGGTAATGCATATAGGCGCCGAGCGCCGCAGCGAACGCCGCGCCGATGCCCAGCGAAAGCCAGCGTTCGGCGGACGGCATCGGCAGCGGGCGTATCCGCGTGTCTGCGGCGTTGCCGGGTTGCCAGTGCCACCATCCGTAGAGCTGGGTCAGCACGTAGACCCCTTGCAGCAGCATGTCCGAGTACAGCTTCCATTGGTAGAACAGCCACGCATACAACGCCACCGCCACGATGCCCACCGGCCAGCACCAGCGAATGCGCCGCGCGGTGAGCCACACGCCCAGCAGGTTGATCACGACAGCGATGGATTCGAGCAGCGACATGCGGTACCTGGTGCGTGATAGGTCAACGTGTTGCGGCGTAGGAGGCGTTGGGACGACGGTGCATACAGTTCAGCCTTGGAACACGGCACCTCGTCGTCCACGAGCACAATCCGCAGGCGAGCTGGCAGCGCCGGTGACCGGCTGTCGACGCTGCCCGACAATGTGTGCCTACACTGCAGGTTAGAAATCCACCTGCACCGTCAGCCGTGCGGTGCGCGGCGCACCGGGGAACAGGTACGCATCGCCCTGATATTCGCCGGAATCGCGCCAATAGCGCTTGTCGAACACGTTGTCCACGTTCACGCGCCAGGTGGTCGCCAGCCCGCCCAGCGCCGTGGCGTAGCGGGCACCCAGGTTGGCCACGGTGTAGGCCGGCACGCTGGCGTTGCCGAGGCGGTCGGCAAACTTGCGCCCGCTGTATTGCACACCGCCCAGCAGGGCCAGACCATCGATACCGGGCACGCTGTAATCGGCCTGCACGCTGGCGCGCAGCTTAGGCACGTTGATCGCCTGATGGCCTTCGTACTCGGCAATGTCGGTGTCCTCTGCACGCGCGCGGATTGCCGCGACGCTGGCGAACAGACGCAGCTGCCGGGTCGCTGCACCGTCGGCAGATAGCTCCAGGCCGCGGTTGTGCAGGCGGCCCTGCTGCACATAGAGCAGACCGCCATCGGCCTGCGGTTGGGTGAACTGATAGGCCTGGCGGATGTCGAACAGTGCCGCGCCCAGACGCAGGCCCTGCAGGTCGATCTTTGCGCCGGTTTCCAGTTGGTACGCATTGGTGGGCGGCAGGATCTGGTCGGCGTTGTCGGCAAACCACGGCGCCGTGCCGCCGGCCGCCAGGCTCTTGGCGTAGCTGGCATACAGCGACATGTTCTGCTGCGGTTTGAACAGCAGCGCCGCCTGCGGCAGTACCGTGTCTTTGCGCGTGCGTCGCTCCAGCAGGCCGTCGCGATCGAAGCTGCGTTCGTCCAGTTGCACGTAGCGCGCGCCAAGCGACAGTTCCCACTGCGCGCCCAGGCCGATCCGGTCGGCCATGACCAGCGCGCGTTGGCGGCTGTCCAGACGGCGCTGCTTGGGGTCCAACGCAACATCCGTCTGCGCAAAGACCTCCGGGTCGCGATCGATGCTGCCGCTGCCGACGAATTCGTTGACCGAACCAAAACGGTCGACGGTGCGGCGCAGCCACTCGCCGCCCATGCTCAGGTGTTGCTCCAGCGCGCCGGTCGCGACGTGGCCTTCGAGCGTGGCACGCAGCTGATCGTGTATGCGGGTGTCGTCGGGGCTGCGGTAATCGTAGATGTCGTATTCGCCCTGCGCGCTGAAGAAGTTCGGCGTGGCGATGTCGGCGCAACTTGCCGCGCCATAACAGCCCCAGGCGAATGCAGAGAAATCGTTGATCTTCGAGCGACTGCGCGATGCTTCGGCGGTGGCGCGCCAGTCGTCGTTGAACTGGTAGGCGTAACGCAGCTGCGCGTTGAGCGCATCCATTTCCACCGGCCGCGCCCACGGCTGGTAGCCGAGCAGGCGGTGCACATCGATATCGCGCGGTACCTGCGTGCCGCCCAGCAGTTGATAGCCGGGCACCGAGCGCTGTTGCCGGTGCTGATACTCCACGTCCAGCTGCAGCAGCGCCTGCGGGGTGATCTTCCAGTCGCCGGCCAGCGACAGGAAATTGCGGTAGCCGTCGGCATGGTCGACATAGCTGTCGATGTCTTCGCGTGCGGCGTTGACGCGTAAGCCCAGCGTGCGTTCGGCACCGAACCAGTCGCCCAGATCGGCGGCGACATAGCGCGAGCCCTGTTCGTCTGTGCCCAGGGTGACACTGCGCACGTGCTCGGGTCGCTTGGTGCGGTAGTCGATCAGTCCGGCCGGTTCGTTGACGCCCGATTGCAGCCCGGCCAGGCCCTTGAGCAGTTGCACCTGCTGTTTGTTCTCCAGTGCGATCGATTGTTCGCCCACCGCGCTCATGCCGTTGATGCGGTAACTGTTGGCGGCATTGAGCGAATAGCCGCGCACCACGAAGTTTTCGTAATAGCCGATCGGCGCATACGCATCGCCGGCAGAGGCATCGGCGCGCAAGACCTCGCTGAGTACGCGCGCCTGGCGATCGAGCAATTGCGCACGATCGATGATCGCGATCGAGGCGGGGGCGTCCAGCAGCCGGGTGGCACCAAATCCGCTCAATGCCGTGCTGGTCTGCGCGCGCTCGCCACGCACGTTGACCGCGTCCAGTTCGACCGCATCGGCGCCGAGTTGTTGCTGCGCCAGTGCGGGGGCGCAGCACAATGCCAGTGCAAGCGCGAGTGGGCAGCGGGACAGCAGGGGGAAGGCAACGGACATTTGGCAGGACTCGACAGAGAAAGGAAGCTGCTCACGGCAGCCGGCGCGCACGTGCGTGCAGATGCGCGAGCAGGTGCTGGCCATCGGCGCTGGCGAACCAGTCCGCGTGGCCGAGCAGATAGCGGTGATAGGCGATATCGACATTGGCGGGCGAACGCGTGATGCCGGCGAAATATTCCATTTCGCTCAAGGCGAAGTCGGCATGCACGATCGGCAGCAGCGCAGCCAGGCGGTGCAAGTGGTTTGCGTCCAGTGGGCGATGCTGCGCGTAGCCCTCCAGCAGCGCGTCGAGCTGGTCGAGCTCGGCCTGTGCGCGTGCGCCGGTGTCCAGCCGCAACCAGGGGATGAGGTTGCGTTCGATCGCGGTGGCCAGATCGAATAGCGCGCTGCTGCAATCGCTCAATCCGAAATCGAAGACGGCGCTGACGCGGGTGGCTCCGTCGGTGGTGTCCCACAGCAGGTTGGACGCATGCCAATCGCCGTGGGTCCACAGCGGCGGTAGCGCGCCTGGCGCAGACAGCAGCGGCCACGCCTGCGCATGCCAGGGCAGCACGTGGGTGGCCAGATCGTCTGGCCAGGGGCGGTCCTGCAGGGCTGCTGCAAGGTGCGGCCGCGTTGGCAAGGCATCGTGCAACGCCTGCAGGGGGTCTGCCTGGGCAAACAATCGCAGATTGGCGACCAGCACGCTGGTGGAGCGTGCCGGCGCATCGAAGCCCTGGGCCGCGCAATGCAGTTGCGCTAACGCAGCGCCGGCCGCCCGCGCATGCGCAACATCGGAGAACGGTGTCCATGACAATGCATCGCGGTAGAGGTCGTGCCCCGCACCCACCCGCTGCACTTCGTACACCCAATCGGCGTGCGCCAGCGCAGTGCGGCCCCGGGCGTCGTGCAGCACCTCCACCACCGGCGCGCCGGCCCAGCGCAGATGGGCCATGAAGCTGTGTTCCTCGCGCAGCGCGGCTACGCTGCGCACACTGCAGTGGTGGCGTTTGACGATGACCGGGCCGCTTGCAGTGTCCACGCAGGCCGCTGCCGAGAACGGGCGCGCGCTATGCCAGCGCACCGCAGTGAGGCGGCCCACCGCCGCAAACCGCTGCAGCACGCGATGGATTTCATCGGTGGTCAGGACTGGCCAGTCCGGCAATGCCAGTTCCAGGCTCATGCCATGCACCTGATGCGGCACGTTCATGGCCTGACTCCCGACGGGCGCGGCAACCGTGCTGCGCCGGTGAGTGGTATAGACCAGGTTATCGGGAGTAAGGCGGCGGACGCGGCGCGCGCGCCGGCAAGAACAAGAACGGCGCTGCCGGGCCGTTGTCGCATCGCATCCGCCATCAGGTCGCGGCGATGCAAGCAATGAAAAGGCAGCGCGAAACCGCAAGGTCGCTAACCGTCATCTCAACAATCAGGTGTGGGAGTGCACCAAAAGCAACCTGCAACCCGGCTGGCGATCAGGTGCAGCGGGCGACGCGCTCTGACGCAGATGTACCCCTGGTACATGCATCGCGTGCTGCCCGCGCTTGCCTGGCTGCGCAGTCGGTTTGCCGGTTGCACAAAAGTGTGGCAACGGAAACCGCGTGCGGCTCCGGGCGCGCAGTATGCGCCTTGCGGCGGTGGGTCGCCATGCTGCAAGGCGCGTTCGCGCCCGGTCACTGCGTGCAAGCGGAAGCGTGGCGCCGTTCCAATCGCGTCCGGACGTCGGCGCGATGCGGCCGCGGCAGCGCCTGTCGCGCAGCGAGCATCGGCCAACCCAAGATGGCGCTGCGCCGCTCCGGCACCGGATAATGGCCGGATGACTCCCGTCCAGATCGCCGCCGTCGTCGTCACTTATGAAAGCAGCAGCACCATCGATGCGTGCCTGTCGCGATTGCGCGCGGCCGAGGGCATCAGCGAGATCCGCGTGGTCGACAACGCTTCCAGCGACGACACCCTGGAAGTGGTGCAGCGTCATGCCCTGGCCGATGCGCGGCTGCATTTCATCGCCAATCCCGACAACCCTGGTTTTGCGACTGCCTGCAACCAGGGCGCGCGCGATTCGCAGGCACCCTGGCTGGTCTTCATCAACCCGGACCTGATGGTCGCGCGCGATACCTTGCTACAGCTGTACGACCGGGCAGCGGGACATCCGGCGGTGTTGCTGGGGGTGGAGCAGGTGGATGAGCAGGGGCGCCCGGATGCGGCCGTGCGCCGCCGCGACCCGGACTTCGCCGCGATGCTGCGCGCGCCGCGCGCCGCCGCCAATCTGGCGGTGCCGGCCGATCCGTCGCGCGCCTTGCAGCCGGTGGATGCCATTTCCGGGGCGTTGATGCTGATGCAGCGCAGCCTGTTCGACCGGCTGGGCGGCTGGGACGGCAATTACCGGCTGCATGCTGAAGACCTGGATCTGTGCCGGCGCGCCCGCCAGGCAGGTGCTCTGGTGGCGGTGGCCAACGATCTGCAGGTGCTCCACGTACGCGGGGTCTCCAGCCGCGCGCGGCCGTTCTTTGTGGAGTGGCACAAACATCGTGGATTGTGGCGCTATTTTCGTAAATTCGAGGCCGATCGACGCGGGCTGCCGACGCGACTTGGCGTGTGGCTTGCGATCTGGATCCACGCAGTGGCCCAGGTGCCGCGTTTGTTGCAAAACAAATGAGTTGGATTGCGTTAAATTTGTGATAAGTCGGTGATGGGGCGCCGGCCGCAACTGTGATACGTTTCGCCCCGAAGTGTGATCAACCCTAGCTTCCTGTCCCTTCCGGGTCCCCCATCAGGAATCGTGCAATGTCTTTACAGAACGACCCGCAAAGGCGGGTACGTCGGTCGTGCGCTACCCCGCTGCAGTCCAGTTCGATTGCCTCGCCGTGTCATCCCAATCCAGCCCAACCGCGTGCGCTGTCGGTCCTGGCATCGGCGCTTGCACTGAGCTGTGTGCTGGCCGCATTGCCGGGCACCGCATTGGCCGGTGCGTGGACCCAGCCGCAGGGCGACACCCTGGTGATCGTCAAGGCGCTGCATAGCGATGGCCGCGGGTGGTTCGACGACAGCCACCACCGCACGACCTTCGGCGACGGCCAGCAGTTCGATGGCAATGGCCGCAGCCGTCAGGACCAGCTCAACGTCTACGTCGAGCATGGTCTGACCGAAAAGCTCAGCTTCATCGGCAACTTCTATTTCAACGACGTGGGTTTCAGCAACCACGATGCCGTCAACGGCCGTCAGCAAACCACGACGACCGGTTTTGCCGATCAGGAAATCGGCTTGCGCTATGCATTGCCGAGCGCGCAGAACGATGTCTGGCGCAGTGCCGTGCAGGCCCTGGTGAGCATCCCCGCGTATGGGCGCAGCAAGACCTATCACCCGGACAATCCTTCTGCCAATTCCGACCCTGCGCTTGGCCTGGGCGACTATGGCCTTGAGCTGCGCTACAGCCGCGGCCGCGGCTACACGCTGGGCGGCCGCAACGGCTATGTCGATCTGGGGGGCGCGGTCCGCCTACGCGGAAGCGCGGCGTCCGACGAACTGCGGGTGGACGCGTCCACAGGTCTGAGTCTGACCCCCAGTTGGCTGCTGTTGGGCGAACTCAATGTGATCCAGGGGTTGGGCAACGGGCGTGGCAACTTCGATGTTGCCGGTAGCGGTGGCGGCGTGGGCTTCGTCGCCACCGGCACCAACTACGATCTCACCAAGTTGCAGTTGTCCACGCTGTACACGGCGCCGGGTGGCAGCCAATGGCAGGTGGGGTATCAGCAGCCGGTGATGGGGCGCAACACCGGTGCCGCGGGCGGGCCATTCGTGGCCGCCTGGTGGCGTTTCTGAGGGGCCGCACATGACGGTCACCTGCGAAACGGACGCGCTGGGACGAGCACCGGACATCGGCCGCGAACGCGGTCTGCTGGGTCGTGCGCTGGTGTCGGCAGGCGTCATCACCGATGAACAGCTGCGCTCGGCGCTGGCCTTGCAGCAACGCTGGAATTCGCGCCTTGGCGATGTGATCCTGGCCCAGCGCGGCGTGCCGGCGCAGCGGTTCTACGCCATCGTTGCCGCGCACTTCGGGCTGCAATTCATCGATCTGGTGCAGCAGCCGCCGGATCCTGCGCTGCTCACCCCCGGCGATCTGGATAGCTACGCGCAGCGCCTGGTGTTGCCGTGGCGGCGCGAGGACGGTGTGCTGGTGCTGGCGGTGGCCGATCCGGATCCGGCCTTGTTCGCCTGGGCACGTGCCCATTACGGCGAAGACGTGCGCTTTGTCGGTACCGCCAAATTCGACATCATCTGGAGCCTGCAGCGCTATGCCGACGAGCAGCTCACCGACAACGCGCTGAACCTGCTTGCGGCGCATGCGCCGACGTATTCGGCACGCCAGGTCATCACGCGCGGGCAGAAGTTCGCGTTGTGGGCGTTGGCGGCGGTGATGCTGGCGACGTTGGTGCTGTTCCCGGTGCCGGCCCTGATTGCCGTCAACGTGCTGGTGGCGCTGGGCTTTCTGGCCACCTTCGGGTTGAAGTTGCTGCTGGTGTGGTTCGGCTCGCGCCATCGCATCGACATCAAGGTCACCGAAGACGAGGTGGCCGCGCTGCGCGACGACGACCTGCCGGTCTATACCGTGCTGGTGCCGATGTACAAGGAGCCGGAAGTCCTGCCGATCCTGGCCAACGCGCTGCGCAAGCTGGATTACCCGATCAGCAAGCTGGACGTCAAGCTGGTGCTGGAAGCGGACGACCTGGACACCATCGAAGCGGCCAAGAAACTCGGCCTGGAAGCGTTCTTCGAAATCATCCGGGTGCCGCCGTCGCAGCCCAAGACCAAGCCCAAGGCCTGCAACTACGCACTGCATTTTGCGCGTGGGCAGCTGCTTACCATCTACGACGCCGAAGACAAGCCCGAGCCGGACCAGCTCAAGCGCGTGGTGGCGGCATTCCGCAAGGCCGAAAAGGATGTGGTGTGCATCCAGGCGCGGCTGAACTACTACAACGCCGACGAAAACTGGCTGACGCGGATGTTCACGCTGGAGTACACGCTCTGGTTCGACTTCTACCTGCCGGCGCTGGAATACCTGCGCATTCCGATTCCGTTGGGTGGCACCTCCAATCACTTCCGTCTGGACGTATTGCGCCAGGTGCGCGCGTGGGATCCGTACAACGTCACCGAAGACGCCGATCTGGGCGTGCGGCTGATCCAGAACGGATACCGCGTCAATGTGGTCAATTCCACCACCTTCGAAGAAGCCAACGTCAGCATTCCCAACTGGATCCGGCAGCGGTCGCGCTGGCTCAAGGGCTATATGCAGACCTGGCTGGTGCACATGCGCGACCCGGTGCATCTGTATCGCAGCACCGGCTTCAAGGGATTTTGGGGGTTCCAGTTCTTCATCGGCGGCGGTTTTTTCACCGCATTGGGCGTGCCGGTGCTCTGGGCGTTGTACGCGGCGTGGGCGCTGACCGGCACCACGATGTTCGAGCGCTTCTTCCCGCCGTGGCTGGCGGGGGTCTCGCTGGTCAATCTGCTGCTGGCCAATGCGTTCTTCATCTACATCACGCTGGTTGCAGCGTTCAAGCGCGACTACTTCAAGCTGGCGCCGTACGCACTGACGGTGCCGTTCTACTGGGCGTTGCAGTCGATCGCCGCCTACAAGGGTCTCTGGCAGCTGATCCACAATCCGTTCTATTGGGAGAAGACCACGCATGGCATCAGCAAGCATTCGGAAAACGAGCGCCGCGCCGCACTCGAAGAGTGAGCCGGTTGCGCAGCGTCGCGAGAGCGGGCTGCCGGCGTTTCTCATCGCCGTGGTGGCGCTGTCGCTGCTGAGCCAGCCGCTGCTGGTGCAGTCGGTGGCCACGACGCCCGCGCTTGCGCCGGACATCGGCGGGCCGGCGACCGGATTGCTGGCGTGGGCGGTCGATCTCACCTTGCATCGCTGGAATCTGCCGTTCCAGGTCTGGCCATGTGTCGCGGTGGCTGCGAACGCGCTGTTCCTGTCGCTGCTGTGGCGCGATCTGGCTGGCGTGTTCGGGCGCGGCTGGGCCAGCGCGCTGACGCTGCTGGTGGGCTGCAACCCGCTGTTCCTGCTGCCGATCGCTGCCGGCGGCAGCCAGGCAGTGGGGTTGCTGGCCTTCTACGGTTTGTGCCGCACCTTGCGCCGCTTGCAGGCGCCGGTGGAAGCCTTCACCTATCTGCGCATTGCGGGCTGGTTGTGCATTTTGCTGTGCCTGGATCTGCAGACGCTGGCGCTGTCGACAATGGTCGCGCCGTGGCTGCTGCTGGTCATGCCGCCGCAGATGCTGCGCAAGGCACCAGGCTCGTTCTATCTGGTGTGCTATCTGCCGTTCGCATTCCTGGTCGGCATGTGGGCCTACGTGAATCTGGTCGTGTTCAATGCGCCGTGGCCGACGCTGTCCAGCATTGCCCAGGCGTCGCATCCGTTGCCGTTGCCACTGGCCGGCCATGCCGACGGCTGGTTGCCGGCGGTCCGCTGGGGTGTGGCGGCCGTGGCGTGCTTCCCGGTGCTTGCGCTGGTGGCGCGTGCGCGCAGCGGTGCGTTGGCGCGTGGCGTGGTGGCCAGTGCCGGCACCGTGGTCTGCGCGGCTGCGTTGTCGTTCGCGTTCGGCTGGGCTGGCTTCGATGCCCTGCTGCTGTTGTGGGTGCCGGCGGCGTTGTTGCTGCGTGCGCTGCACCCCGACCAGCGCGGCCAGGCGGCCGGATTGCTGGTGTTGGGCCTGGTGGGTGCGATCTGGGCACAACCGCAGGGTTGGGGTAGCTGGATGCGTGCCGCAGCGCCCGACGAACAGGCCCTGATGCAGGGCGAGGCCGTTGTCATGACGACGCCGGTATCGTTGCCGGTGCGTGCGGCGGCCGCTCCCGCTACGCAGGAGGCTGGGGTGATGCAGCCGGCGATGGCCCAGAGCGCTGCGGTGGCCCCGGCTGCAACGGCATCTGCCGACACTGCCGAGCCGGCCAACCCGGCAGCGGTCACGGCGGTGCCGCAGGACAAGAACAGTGCATCCTTGCGTGCGACGGCGTGCTCCCGGCACGCGGCGCCGCCGAATGCCGAGGTGTCTGCTGCATGTTCAAGCGCGTTCTAAGCGTCGCAACGTTGATCGGCGTGTGTCTGCTGGCAAACGGCTGCAATGCCGCCGCGCCGACCTGGATGGGCGCCAACGTCAAGGTGTCCGCCAACGCCCCGTGGGAAAGTCAGGCTGCAGCGCAGTCGCTGGACGCACTGGCCAAGACGGGGGCCAGCAAGGCGTTGCTGGTAGCGTTCGTGTGGCAGGCCAACCCGCAGTCCAACGACCCGGTGCTGGGCAGCGACAGCAGTGTGGACGCCATGCGCGCTGCGTTGCGGCAAAGCCTGCAGGCTGGATTGCAGCCGACGCTCAAGGTGCATGTCTGGATTCCGGGACACTGGGCCGGCGATGCCGCGCCCACCAACCCGGCGGCGTGGTTTGCGGCCTACCAGCAGGCATTGCTGCCATTGGCCAGGTTGGCCCAGGACGAACACGCCGAAGCGTTGGTGATCGGCACCGAGTTGCGCAAGTTGCAGGACGCGCCGCAATGGCCGGCGTTGGTCGCGGCAGTGCGCAAGGTCTACCACGGAAAACTGCTGTATGTGGCCGACGGTATGGAGCATGCCGAGAGCTTCCGTTACTGGTCGTTGTTCGATGCGGTGGGCACCAGCCTGTATCCGCGCCTGTCCGAAGCTGCCGATGCACGCAGCGCTGAAATGACCGCTGCGGCGCAACGCCTGCAGCAGTTGGGTCAGCGCGTGGGCAAGCCGGTGTGGGTGGCCGAGCTGGGGTTGCGTTCGGCGCGCGGTAGTCTGGCGGCGCCGTGGGAAAGCCCGGAGCAGCGCACGGCTGCCGTCGATACGCGCCTACAGCTGCAGGTGTTGCAGCAGTGGCGCAAGGTACTGCAGGCGCATGGCGTGGAAGGCATTGCGCTGTGGTGCTGGTATACCGACCCCAAGGCCGGCGGCCCGGGCGACAGCGATTTCACCGTGCAAGGCAAGCCGGCGCAGCAGGTGCTGGCGCGCTGAGGGCGACTGGCGAACAGCTGCGTTCGCCGCAGCGGCGGGGTGCGGCCAGTGCCCGGGATCGCCAGAACCCGCTCGCACGCTTGGGCTTCTGGCGCCGGCCACGTCACGCGATGCAGGCTCGCTCTGGTCGCCGGTCGCGCTAGATCGCGCTGCACGTGCATGGCGTGCGCCTGTGCTGTGCGTCAGACGGGCGCACAGCACGGGCTGGCGTCACGTTGCATGCCTTCCGACGTGCTCCTTCCGCCAGCGGCTGCGCTGCGCAGAACGGGTTGGAACGCGCTGGCCCAGCTTGGCAATCGCGGCTGTCTACCTGACGACACAGGTGCGCTGCGTTCTCACGCGGCTTGCGCACTGCACGCGCTGTCATCGCCGCCAAGGGCATAATCCGGCGGCATGATCATCCATTCGCTGCTCGACACCGACCTGTACAAATTCACCATGATGCAGGCAGTGCTGCACCAGCACCCGGCAGCGCAGGTGGATTACCGCTTCAAGTGCCGCACCCCCGGCGTGGATCTGGCGCAGTTCGTCGATGAGATCTCGCGCGAGATCGATGCGCTGTGCCGGTTGCGGCTGCGCGAGGACGAAGTGGATTACCTGCGCAGCCTGCGCTTCATCAAGCCGGACTTCGCCGACTTCCTGGCGCTGTTCCATCTGGATCGCAAGTATCTGAGCCTGACCGCATCGGCCACCCATCCGGGCGAGATCGAGCTGACCATCCGCGGCCCCTGGCTGCACACCATCCTGTTCGAGGTGCCGCTGCTGGCGATCATCAACGAGGTGTGGTTTCGCAATACCTCCGAGCCGGATTTCGAAGAGGGCCGCAGCCGCCTGCGCGAGAAGGTGGCGAGCCTGCGCAGCATGCCGGCCGGCTGCAAGATCGCCGACTACGGCACCCGGCGGCGCTACTCGCGGCAATGGCATGGCGAGTTGCTGCCGCTGCTGCGCGATGGCCTGGGCGAACAGTTCGTCGGCACCAGTAACGTGTATTTCGCCAAGCAGTACGGGCTGACCCCGCTGGGCACGATGGCGCACGAGTATCTGCAGGCGTTCCAGGCGTTGGGGCCGCGGCTGCGCGATTCGCAGGTGGCGGCGCTGGAATCGTGGGCGCGCGAATACCGTGGCGATCTGGGCATTGCGTTGTCGGACGTGGTTGGGCTGGATGCGTTCCTGCGCGATTTCGATCTGTATTTCTGCAAGTTGTTCGATGGCATGCGCCACGATTCGGGTGACCCGTTCGAATGGGGCGAGCGCGTCATCGCGCATCTGGAAGCGCACCGCGTCGATCCCCGGACCAAGGTGCTGGTGTTCAGCGACGGGCTCAATATCGACAAGGTGATGCGGCTGTACCAGCACTTCCACACGCGCTGCCGGCTGGCCTTCGGGGTGGGCACCAGCCTGACCAACGATCTGGGGCCGACGCCGCTGCAGATCGTGATCAAAATGGTCCGCTGCAATGGCCAGCCGGTGGCCAAGCTCAGCGACTCGCCCGGCAAGAGCATGTGCGAGGACATCGGGTATCTGCGCTATCTGCGCGACGTGTTCGGACTGCCGCCGATGGCAGAGGGATGATCGCTCGGGGCGATGCCGGCGGGGACTGACGGGCGGGCGTCGCCACCCGCTACAGAAATTCCCTACACGCTGTCGGGGAATGCCCGAAAAAAGTGAGACGCAGCTCTCGATTCGAGGATGGCGGCCGCTAACATGTCATCACGCATGCATCACATCGGGTGCATGCGTCGCATGTGACGGCCCTTTTTTCCTTGCGAAGTCTGTTGAATGAGCGCACTCGACCCGCTGCCGCTATACCGTACGCGCAGTTGCTCCCGGCAATGGCTGGGGTTTGTGCGCGCGATGGCCGAGGAGTTCGGCGCCGAGTTGCCCGAGGACGATCTGGCCCTGTTGATGGCGCGAATCGGCCAGCGCTTCGCACGCGAACAGCGGCTTGCGCCGTGCGCCACGCTGGACGACGCGCAGCTCGCGGCCAATGCGGTCTGGGACCGCTGCGATTGGGGCCAGTGCGTGTTGGAGGAATACACCGACCATGTGCAGATCCGGCACGCGGGGGCGCCGTTGAGCGTCGCGCTGAATGGCGCCGCGTGGAGCGATGGGTTTTTGCAGGGTGTCTACGAGGGGTGGTTTCAGCAACTGGGGATGCTGGCGGGTCTGGCGGTGCAGAGCGTGCCGAGCGACACCGTCGATCTGCGCCGCCTGGTGTTGGCGCGCACGGCATGAGCATGTCTGATCGGGCAAGGAGAGTGTGATGACAGCAAGGAAGGGCAAGGACGCACCCCAACATGACGATGTGTCGGGCCTGTTCGCGCGTTTGGGGACGCCGGCCAGCCAGGGGTACCACGATTTCGCCTACACCCAGCTGTCGCCGCGCACCTGCAGCCTGCCGCAGGCCGGTGCGCCTGTAGCGGTCGAACCGGTCACCGTTGCGCCCGATGCCGTGCAGCCGCCGGTGGCGGTTGCCGCGCCGACGCCAAACTTGGGCATGCCGGCCGCCGTACCGGCGCCAGAGCGCTCGCTGCAACCCGTCGTGACGGCAGCAGACCCGGTGCCGGATGCGCTCGCCCCGCTGCGCAAATTGCGTCAGCTCGACGAACCTGCGCCGCGCGGCGTGCAGCCGGCCGATCGGCCGGCGCAGACGCCGTTGGAGCGCTTGTTCCAGCGCCTGTTGCAGGCCGATGCGCGCAGCTGCGCGCAAAGCCCGCTCAAGCGCCTGCGCTCGCGTTGAGCTGTTGCCCGTTGTTTCCCGCTGCAGGCGCCGGTGCGCTTGTCGCTTGTTGTGCCGCACGCCGCCATGCCTGAAGGACGATTGATGACCGCTGCCAACCGCCATTGCGCATCACCGCTGCCGACGCTGGCGACCTGGGCGCTGTGGTTGCTGGGTGCGTTGCTGCTGGTGTTCGTGGTGGCCGTGTCGATGGATGTGACGCAGCAGCTGGTGTTTTCCGGCGTGTTGTTCGCGGTGGCGCTGGCGGTGCGCAACCGCGGCGGGCGGGTGGTCATCCTGATGATGATGGGGATGTCGCTGGCGGTGTCGTGCCGCTACATCTGGTGGCGCATGACCCAGACCATGGGCGTGGGCAGCGCGGTGGATTTCATCCTCGGCCTGGGCCTGCTTGGCGCCGAGCTGTATGCCTTCGTGATCCTGGTGCTGGGCTATTTCCAGGTGCTGTGGCCGCTCAACCGCAAGCCGGTGCCGCTGCCGGCCGACCAGCGCCTGTGGCCCAGCGTGGACGTGTTCATCCCGACCTACAACGAGCCGCTGTCGGTGGTGCGCACCACCGTGCTGGCGGCCAGCGTGATCGATTGGCCGGCCGGCAAGATCACCATCCATTTGCTGGACGACGGCCGTCGCGACGAGTTTCGCGCGTTCTGCGCCGAGGTCGGCATCAACTACGTCACCCGCACCAACAACGCGCATGCCAAGGCCGGCAACATCAATGCCGCGTTGAAGAAGTGCAGTGGCGATTATGTGGCCATCTTCGATTGCGACCACATTCCCACCCGCAGTTTTCTGCAGGTGGCGATGGGCTGGTTCCTGCACGACACCAAGCTGGCACTGGTGCAGATGCCGCACTATTTCTTTTCGCCGGACCCGTTCGAACGCAACCTGGACACGCATGGCAAGGTGCCCAACGAAGGCGAGTTGTTCTACGGCCTGCTGCAGGATGGCAACGACCAGTGGAATGCCACGTTCTTCTGTGGCTCGTGTGCGGTGATCAAGCGCACCGCGCTGGAAGAAGTGGGCGGCGTGGCGGTGGAAACGGTCACCGAAGATGCGCACACCGCGCTCAAGCTGCAGCGCCGCGGTTACCGCACCGCCTACCTGGCCGTGCCGCAGGCGGCGGGTCTGGCCACCGAAAGCTTGTCCGGCCACGTGGCGCAGCGCATCCGCTGGGCGCGCGGCATGGCGCAGATCGCGCGCATCGACAACCCCTTGCTGGGGCGCGGGCTCAAACTGTCGCAGCGGCTGTGCTACCTCAACGCGATGCTGCACTTCTTCTATGGTTTGCCGCGCATCATCTATCTGACTGCGCCGCTGGCCTATCTGTTTTTCGGCGCGCACGTGATCCAGGCCTCGGCGTTGATGATCCTGGCCTACGCCTTGCCGCACATCCTGTAGGCCAACCTGACCAACCTGCGCGTGCAGAGCCGCTTCCGCCATCTGCTGTGGAACGAGGTCTATGAAACCACGCTGGCCTGGTACATCTTCCGTCCCACGCTGGTGGCCCTGCTCAATCCCAAACTCGGCAAGTTCAACGTCACGCCCAAGGGTGGGTTGGTGTCGCGCAGCTATTTCGACGCGCAGATCGCCAAGCCGTATCTGTTCCTGTTGTTGCTCAACGTGGTGGGCGTGGTGGCTGGCGTGCTGCGGTTGATCTATGTGGGTGGCAGCGGCGAGCAGCAGACCATCTGGTTCAACCTGGCCTGGACGCTCTACAACATGGTGCTGCTGGGCGCCACGATTGCCACCGCCAGCGAAACGCGCCAGGTGCGCAGCGCACACCGTGTGCCGCTGGATGTGCCGGTCACCCTGTATCTGCCCGACGGCGGTGTGCTGCCGAGTCGCTCGGTGAATTTTTCCACGGGCGGCATGGCGATCACGCTCGCGCAGCCACAGCCGATCGAGCCGGGTCTGCCGGTGCAGATCGGCCTGAGCCACCGTGGCGTGGAGCAGACCTTGCCGGCGGTGGTGCGCCAGGATCGCGATGGACAGGTCAGCATCCAGTTCACGCAGATGTCGATGGAACAGGAGCGCTGGCTGGTGGCGTCGACCTTCGCGCGCGCCGACATCTGGCTGTCGCAGTGGGGCCAGCACGACCGCGATGCGTTCTGGCGCTCGATGGGCCAGGTGTTGGAAGCCAGTGCACGCGGATTCGGGCGACTGGGCGGGCATATCGTGGACAGCGCGCGGCAGGGCTTTCGTCCGAGGCGCCCGGTGGATCTGGAGTCGTGAGTGTGATGCGTGGTGTTTCCCTTTCCTTTACCAAGATGCCGCTGATGCGGATATTCCCGGCTGTGTTGAGCTGTGCGTTGACCTTGCTGGCAGGCCTGGCGCAGGCGCAGCCCATGCCTGCAACGCCATCTGCGCAGGCAGGCAGCCAGATGCAGGCAGTCACCCCAGCGCAGGTGCCCGTCGCCTTCGCAGCGGCACCGTTGCCAGGCGGCAGCACGCGTGCGGCAACACTGCGCGAGCTGGGCATCGATTACGAAATCACCTTGCGCGGGGTGCAGGGCAGCGCCGGCGTGCCCTTCAGCGTGCGCAGCGATGAGATCGTCACCGCGGCCACGTTGAATCTCAAATACAGCTACTCGCCCTCGCTGTTGCCCGACCTGTCGCACCTCAAGGTCACCATCAACGGCGTCACCGTGGCCACGCTGCCCACCGACAAGGCCAACGCCGGCAAGTTGCTCTCGGCCGATCTGCCGATCGACCCGCGCCTGGTCACCGATTACAACCAGCTCAACCTGCAGTTGATCGGCCACTACACGCGCGATTGCGAAGATCCCGACCACAGCAGCCTGTGGGCGAATGTGGATGCGGCCACCAGCCTGTCGCTGACCACCACGCCGCTGGCCTTGGCCAACAATCTGGCGTTGCTGCCGGTGCCGTTCTTCGATGTACGCGACACGCGCCGGCTGGAATTGCCGTTTTATTTCCCGCAGCGCCCGGACACGGCCACATTGCAGGCGGCCGGCACGGTGGCCTCGTGGTTCGGTAGCCTGGCCGGCTACCGTGGCGCGGTGTTCCCGGCCTCCACCGAGGCCTTGCCGGCGTCCGGGAACGCGGTCGTCTTCGCCACGCCCGGCACCTTGCCCGCGCAATTTGCGACCGCCGACAGCGGCGTGGCCGACATCCGCGGCCCCACCGTGGCCGTGCTGGCCAACCCGAACGATCGCAACGGCAAGCTGCTGCTGGTGCTCGGCCGCAACAGCGAAGACCTGCAGCGTGCCGCCACCGCGCTGGCCTTGCGCGCACCGTTGACCGGTGCGGTGGCCCGCATCGGCGACATCAGCGCGCCTGCGCCGCGGCGGCCCTACGACGCGCCCAACTGGGTGTCGAGCGAGAGTCCGGTACGCTTCGGCGATCTGGTCACCCAGCCCAGCCAGCTCAACGTCACCGGCTATCACCCCGACCTGATCCGGGTCGGCCTGCAACTGCCGCCGGACCTGTTCGTGTGGGAACGCGACGGCATCCCGGTTGCGTTGAACTACCGCTACACGCTGCCGGAGCAGGACAACAAATCCGCGCTCAATGTCAGCATCAACGAATCGTTCGTGACCACGCTGCCGCTGACCGGTCGCCCATTCGCTCAATCCACGCCGATGCGCTGGTGGAACAGCCTGGGGACGCGCGGCAGCATGCCGGTGCATCAGGACCTGACACTGCCGGTGGGTGCGTTTTCGGCCAACAGCCAACTGCGCTTCCATTTCTTCTTCGATCGCCCGCAGGGCGAAGCGTGCAAGAACACCTTCCCGGATGTGTCCGGTGCCATCGATGCCGATTCCACCATCGACCTGAGCGGCTTCCACCACTACATGGCGATGCCGAACCTGGCGGCGTTCGCCAATGCCGGCTACCCGTTCACGCGCCTGGCGGACTTGTCCGAATCCACCATCGTGCTGCCCAACAATCCCGGCGATCAGGACCTGAGCAATGTGCTGACCCTGCTCGGGCATTTCGGGGCTTCCACCGGTTACCCGGCGCTGCATGCGCAGATCATCGGCGCCGGCGCAGTGCAGCAGCATGCAGGCCGCGATCTGTTGCTGCTCGGTAGCGCCGAATCGCAACCGTTGTTCAAGCAGTGGCGCGCGCATCTGCCGATCGGCCAGGACGGGCGGGCGACCCGCTTTGCGCTGACCGACTGGCTGTTCGAACGATTGCCGCGCTTTCTCTCCTTCGATGCGCGCCGCACCGACCTGCCCACCACCGCCGAGATCGCCCTGCAGCCGCAGCCGGACGACGTCCTGCTGATGGGCTTCGAGTCGCCACTGGCAGCCGGCCGCAGCGTGGTCGCCTTCCAGACCGAAGACCCGGCCAACATGAGCCGCCTGTTCGATGCCTGGTTCGACCCGACCCTGCTCAAGGATTTCCAGGGCAGCGTGGTGGTGCTGCAGCAGAACAAAGTCACCAGTCTGGTCGGCAACCAGACCTATTACGTGGGGCATCTGCCGCTGCCGACCTGGCTGCGCTGGTATTTCTCGCACCACCCGGTGTGGCTGGCCCTTACCGTGGTGCTGCTGGCGTTGTTGCTGGCCCTGGCCGCACGCGTGCTGCTGCGCAGGCACACCGCCGAGCGCCTCAACGACGGTGGCGGTGCATGAGCGCGCACGCACATACCGGTGGCATGACGCGCCGTCGCCTGCTGCATGCAGGCGCATTGGCCGGCGTGGCCGCGCTGCTGCCGGCAGCAGCGCGGGCGGCGCCCAGCCAGTGCGGGCCGTGGCCGCTGTGGAGCGCCTTCGTCGACAAGCACATCCAGCCCGATGGGCGGGTGGTGGATTTTCTCAATCCCGATCAACGCTCCACCTCCGAAGGGCAGTCGTATGCGCTGTTCTTCGCATTGGTCAACAACGACCAGGTGCTGTTCGACAAGGTGCTGAGCTGGACCCGCCACAACCTGTGCGGCGGCCGCCCGGATCTCCACCTGCCGGCATGGCTGTGGGGCCGCGATGGCGGCAGCGCCTGGCGCGTACTGGACGCCAACACCGCCAGCGATGGCGAGTTGTGGATTGCCTATGCGCTGCTGGAAGCTGGACGGTTGTGGAGCCGCCCGGGCTACCTCAAGGCCGGCCAGCAGATGCTGCAGCTGATCCGCACCCAGGAAGTGGCCACGCTACCCGGGCTGGGCCCGATGCTGCTGCCGGGCCGCACCGGTTTCGTCGACAACGGGCGCTGGACGCTCAATCCCAGCTATCTGCCGATCCAGGTGCTGCGTCGTTGCGCCAATGCCGACCCCAAGGGCCCATGGGCTGCCATTGCCGCCAACAGCGCGCGCGTGCTGCGTGACAGCGCGCCGGTGGGGTTTGCCCCGGATTGGACGGTGTGGGACGGCAAGACCTTCAATGCCGATCCCAAGCGCGGCAATGTCGGCAGTTACGACGCCATCCGCGTGTACCTGTGGGCCGGCATGCTGGACGCTGGCGAGCCGCTGCGCGCGCGATTGCTGAAGGACCTGTCCGGACCGGCCGACCTGCTCGCCGCGCAGCAGACGCCGGCCGAAAAGATCGACACCGCGCGCGGTGTGGGCACCGGCGCCCTGCCGGTGGGATTTTCTGCGGCGTTGCTGCCGTACCTGAGCGCACTGGGCAAGCCTGCGCTGCTCAAGGCGCAGGCGCAGCGGGTGCCCGCCGCCACGCAACCGGCCGCCGCTGCATTGCCGTATTTCGAACGCACGCTGGCCCTGTTCGGACAGGGATGGCTTGAGAACCGCTACCGCTTCGCCGCAGACGGGCGCCTGTTGCCCGCCTGGAGAACCCCTGCATGTGCCGCAACGACCTGAAGCCGTTCTACCTCGCCGGAATGCTCGCGCTGTGCCTGCTCGCCGCACCGGCAGCGCACGCGCAGACCAGTGCCGCCCAGCAGCTGGTGGAGCAGGGCAATTACTGGCACGACCAGGGTCGCGACGATCTGGCCGCCGATACCTGGAAGAAGCTGCTCGGCATCGACCCGGACCAACCCGACGCATTGCTCGGCCTGGCCCAGATCAATCTGGCGCAGGGGCGCCAGTCCGAAGCGCGCAAGCGGCTGCAGCAACTCGAAGGCGCGCATCCGCAATCGCCGCAGGCGCAGCGCCTGCGCGTGGCGATCGGCGCGCGCGGTAGCAGCAACGCGGGCGAAGATTCCAATCTGCGCAATGCACGTCGTGCCGCCTCTGCCGGGCACTATGTGGAAGCGGCGCGCAGTTACGAAGCCGCCTTCGCCGGCAAGTCGCCGCCGCCGAACCTGGCGCTGGAGTACTACCAATCGCTGGCCGGCACCCCCACCGGTTGGGAGCGCGCCCGCGACGGCCTGCGACGCCTGCAATCCAGCGACCCGGGCAATCCGTCCGTGCAGCTGGCGCTGGCGCAGGTCCTCAGTTACCGCGAACCCACCCGCCGCGACGGCATTGCGCAATTGCGCACGCTTGCCCAGCGCGCGGACGTGGGTGGGCCGGCACGCAGCAGCTGGCGCCAGGCGCTGCTGTGGCTCAACGCCGGCATGGCCGATGCGCCGCTATACCAAGCGTTTCTTGCCGGTACCCCGAACGATGCCGAAGTGGCCGCCAAACTCGGCCAGCTGCGTGCGCAACGCACGACGGCCACCACGCCGGCCGATCCCAAAGGCGCGCTGCTGGGCGAAGGCTTTCGCGCGTTGAGCGCCAACAATCTGAGCGCCGCCGAACAACGCTTTACCCAGGTCTTGCGTGCACGTGCGCGCGACCCCGAAGCGCTCGGCGGCCTGGGCTCGGTACGTCTGCGTCAGCAGCGTTTTGCCGAGGCGCAGGAACTGCTGCGACCGGCCGCGGCCAGCAACGGCAAATGGAAAAGCGCGCTGGAGAGTGCCCATTACTGGCAGCAGCTGCAGCAGGCTGAAGCGGCGCGCGCGCGCGGCGATCTGGCGCAGGCGCGCCAGCTGGTAGAGCAGGCGGTGCAGCTGCTGCCCAACGAGCCGGCCGGACACGTGGCGCTGGGCGACGTGCAGGCCGCCGGCGACCCGGTTGCTGCCGAAGCCAGCTATCGCAAAGCCTTGTCGCGCGAGGCCGACAATGCCGGCGCGTTGCAGGGCTTGGTCGGGCTGTACAGCCGCCAGGGCCGCCTGCAGGAAGCCAGCGCCTTGTTCGACCGGCTGCCGGCGGCCGAGCGCGCCAAGTCCGGTGGCCAAGCCTTGCTGCGCTCCAACGTGCAGCGCGCCCGTGCGCGTCAGTTTCTGGATGGCGGCGATGCGGTCAGCGCGCAAACCGAACTGGAAGCGGCCATGGTCGAACGCCCCGGCGATGCCTGGATCCGTCTCGACCTGGCGCGCCTGTACCAGCAGGCTGGCCGCCCGGATCAGGCGCGCAGCGTGATGGACGGCCTGCTCGCCGTCCATGGCGACCAACCCGAGGCGCTGCACGCCAATGCGCTGCTGGCGCAGGAAAGCGGCGACTGGCAGGACGCCTACGACAGTCTGGACCGCATTCCATCGGCGGCACGCACGCCGGCGATGGCCCAGCTGCGCGCCACCGCCTGGATCGAATTGCAGGCGCGTCAGGCGCGGCAGTTGGTCGCGCAGGGCCGGGTGGGCGAGGCGCAGCAGTTGCTGGCGCGTACCGAAACGGCGCTGGGCAATCAGCTCGACGATCCGCAACTGCTGGCCGCCCTGGCCGGCGCGCATGCCGACGCTGGCAACACCCAGCGCGCGCTGGTGCTGGCCCAGCGGCTGGTCACCGGCGCCAACCCGCGCACCGAAGACCGCCTGCAATACGCCAGCGTGCTGCTGCGCGCGCATCAGGACGCCGAGCTCTCGGCGGTGTTGCGTCAGCTGCAGGCCACCACCCTGACCCCGGAGCAGCTGCGCCGCTACCAACGCCTGCGCAGCGCCTACACGCTGCGGCAGGTGGATGCATTGCGTGAGCTCGGCAATCTGGAAGGCGCCTACGACGCGTTGTCGCCGATACTGGCCCAGCAGCCGGACAACCGCGATGCGCAGGCCGCGCTCGCGCGGTTGTACGCGGCCGCCGGCGAGCACCGCCAGGCGCTGGCGATCTACCAGCAGCTCCTGCAACGTCAGCCCAGCGATCTGGACACGCTCACCGCTGCCGCCAACAGCGCCGCCGCGCAATCGGACCTGCGCAATGCAGAGAGCTATCTGCAACGCGCGTTGGCGCAGGCACCGGAGTCGCCGGAGGTGCTCGCGGCCGCCGGCCGCGTGTATCGCAGTGCCGGCAAGAACCGCAGGGCCGAGCAGTATTTCCGTGCAGCGCTGGCCGCGCAGCAACGTCAGGCCGGGCAGCTCGACAATGGCCTGGCGTCTGCACGTGGCCCGGCCGCCGTCGCCGCATCCGGTCGCCCGCTCAACCCATTCTCCGGCATGACCGGCGCCATGCCGCGTGCGCCGGCGGTGCTGTCCGAACGCATGGACGCCGGCAGCGCCTACAACGATGTCGCAACCGCGCCTGCTGCATACATCGCGCCGCTCGCCATGCAGCCCAGCGCCGCACCTGTCGCGCCTGCCGCACCCGCCAATGCTGCCGCCGACATCAGGAGCGACGCGTTGCCACAACCGGTGCGCGCCAGCACCGTGCTTTCCACGTTGCCTGCGCCCGGCAGCCGCTTGCGCGCTTCCTCGCATGGCACGCTGCCGCCTGTGTCGGGCAGCGATCTGCAGCCGCGCAGCAACCTCGCGCAAGCACTGCCTGCGCGCAGCAGCGGCAACAGCGTGCTCGACGAACTGCGCGCCGTGCAGGCGGAAAACAGCGGCGGCCTTGCCGGCGGCGCGCTGTATCGCGCACGCGACGGCGAAGACGGCCTGGGCCGTCTGGACGACATCGAAATGCCGGTGCAGGCCGAATTCGCAGTCGGCGAGGGCAAGCTCGGCGTCACGCTGACACCGACCGTGGTGGATGCCGGCACGCTCGGCACCGACTACGCCACCGCCAGCCGCTTCGGCACCGGCCCGCAAAGCGCCATCGGCGATGCGCTGGCCGCAAACCGTGGCCCGATCGACACGCTGGTCGATTCGCCGGTGTATCAGCTGCTCGCCACCGAAGGCGATACCGCCGCCACGCGCGAACGCCTGCGCCGCTACAGCTTGAATACCGGCCTGTTCAATGCACTGCTGGTGGAGCACAACAACAGCAATGCCGCTGCGCTGGCGGCGTTGGCCAACGAGCCGCTGCCGGCCTACCTGCTCAGCATCAACGCCTCCACCACGCCGATTGCGCAGCTGGCACGCGACATCCTGGGCAATGCCGCGCTCAGCGAACAGCTGGGTGCAGGCGATGCGGCCGCATTGCGCGCGTTGGCCGGCAGCACGGCCGCCGCGCAGCAGACGCCGACCGGCCTGGCCGACACGCTCAATGCCATGGCCGCCAGCGGCAACGGCAGCCGCCGGCTCAGCCAGGACGACACCGGCGTGGGCGTCGGCGTGCGGTATCGCAATGGCGGTTTCAGTGCCGACGTGGGCAGCACGCCGATCGGGTTCCAGGATCACAACCTCATCGGTGGCGTGGGCTATCGCGGCGAGCTCGGTGACACCGTCAGCTGGTCGGCCGAGGCCTCGCGGCGTGCAGTCACCGATAGCGTGCTGTCGTTTGCCGGTGCGCAGGACGCGCGCAGCGGGCGCGAATGGGGCGGTGTGACCAGCACCGGTCTTTCGCTGTCGGCCACTGCCGACAACGGCCTGCTCGGCGGCTACGCCAACCTTGCCGCGCACCGCCTGCAGGGCAACCACGTGGCCGACAACGACCATCGCCAGGTCGACCTGGGCTTCTACGTGCATGCCTTGGAGACCGAGCATCAATCGCTCACCGCCGGCGTCAATCTGACCACCATGCAGTACGACAAGAATCTCAGCGGCTTCACTTACGGGCACGGTGGCTACTTCAGTCCGCAGGACTATGTGGACCTGGGGTTCCCGGTGCACTGGAGCGGGCGCACGGCCGGGCAGACGGTGAACTGGAAGGTCGACGCCAGCGTCGGTGTGCAGCATTTCAGCACCGATGCCTCGCCGTATTTCCCTACCGACCCGACCCTGCAACAGGCCGCCTACGACGCCGCATCGCTGGCCGCGCTGCTCGGTCTGGTCAATCGCTACACCGACCCGGTGTATGCGGGCGAAAGCCGCACCGGCGTGTCCTACAACCTCAGTGGCGCGGCCGAATGGCAGGTGGCCCCGCAGCTGTTTCTGGGCGGGCGGCTGACCTTCAACAATGCACGCGACTACAACCAGTTCAGCAGCAACCTTTACCTGCGTTTCGTGATGGATCGCCTGGGCGCTGCGCTGGGGCGTGCACCGCAGGTGCTGACCTCGCCGTATGCGGCGGAGCATTGAGGTGACGGCAAACCTGGTGCCTCGCTCCGAAGGCGCGCAGCAGGGGCTGCGGCGGATGCACGCAGGCGACGGGATGCCGCGCGTGCATGGGGCCGCATGCTCGCCTGCGACGAGGTGTGCATCGCCGCCACCCTGCAGGGACCGCTGGCCTGCGCGCCACAACGCGGCAGCAGATAAACGAACGGCGCCTTCCGGCGCCGTTCGCATTGCATCCCATCACGCGTTCGGCGCTTACGGACGCACCTTGGTGGCGCACACGAAGACCGCTGCCTGTTGCACGCGGCTGATCACGCCCTGGCTCTGCAGCTCGCGCGCGTGTTCGTCCATGCAGGTCAGGTAACCCAGGCGGTTGCCGGCGTTCTGCGTCTTGCACAGGCTGCTTTCGGCAGACACGTTCGCGCCTGGAATCAGGCCGCCGGTTTCCACCGTCGGGACCAGGGTGTTGCAGGTGCCCAACTTGGCCGGCCCGGTGTTCAAGGTCCAACCGATGTCGGCAAACAGCGCCGGGGTCAGGTCGATGTTCACGTGCGCCTGCACTTCCGGCGTGTCGAAAGGTTCCATCAAGGCATTGGGCTGCAGATCGGTATCGAAGTGCGAGAACGTCGAACCACCGGCCACCACGCTGGGCGAGTACAGCCGCGTGCGGCCTGCGCTGTCGGTGCCCTGCAGCAGTTGCGGATCTTCGTACAGCGCCGCAACCACCGCAGTGCTGCCCTTCAGGCGCGCGCCGTCGGCCTGCGAGACCATGATGGCGGGGATGGTGATGTCGGTGATCGGCGGTGCTGCGTTGCCCATCGTCTGTACACCGGCCGCGTTGTTGGCGACGATCACGCCCACCGCGCCGTTGAGCTGCGCATTCTTCACCTTGATCGCGAAGGCGCAGGTGCCGCGGTCGATCAGCGCCACCTTGCCGGCCACATCGGCCGCATTGACGAACGGGGTTTCGCAGCCATCGCTGGCCGATGCGGCCGCCACGCCGTCATTGACCGTTACCACCGAACGCGCCGGGAAATTGGCCGCGGTGGCCAGCGGACCGAAGCTGGCAAAGCCCACTTCGAACTTGCCCGCAGCGCTGGCCGGTGCGGTGACGCGCAGCAGCGTGCGTGGATCCAGGATCAGCGCCGCCTCGCGGTTCACGCGCGTCCCGGCCCAAACCGTACGGCCGGGCGTGCGCATCGCTTCGGCACGCAGGGCGTTGGTCATGGTCGGGTCGTCGAAGCGCTTGTTCTGGACGTTGTCGTAGGCCTGCGAGGTGTAGACGTCGGTCAGGCCGCTGCCCGAGCCCAGCACCCCGGTGGTCTTGTTGAGAAAGCCCGCCGCGCCCAGACCGTGGCCGATCTCATGCATCACCACGTTGAGGAAGTTGATCTGGCCTTCGGGCGTCTTGCCGTCCAGGCCCAGATACCAGCCCGAACCGGCCAGGCAATCGTCCTTGCCCAGGTCGCCGTTGAACTGCGAAAACACGTCGGCCGGATCGGCCGGATCCGGCACCAGGTCCTGCCCGGCGATCGCATCGCCCAGCGCGGACGGATACAGCGTATCGACCTTGGCGCCGGGGAAGTTGTTGACGATCCAGTTCGGGCCGGCCTGGCCCAGCGTGCCGCCGGTGGCGGTACAGGTCAGCCGTGCGAACGAGGCATACACCTTGATCTTGACATTGCTCTGCAGCACCGCGCCCCACAGGTCCATGGCGTACTGGTACGCGATGCGGCGTTGCTCGCCGATCGTGCGGCCCGGGTTGCCGCCCAGCGGTGCGGCAGCGGTCGGGTCGTTCAAACCGACCACGGTGCCGGCATCGCCATTGATCAGCGTGACATTGGCTGCCCGGGCGTGCAGCGGTGCCAATGCGGCCGCCACGGCCAGGGACAACAGCAACAAGGGCTTATTCATGCGGCAGCGCTCCGTGCTCGGCGTGGGTGGGTTGGGTGGTGTCGGCGTTGTCGCTGTGTTCGATGACGATGCGTCCATCGGCCTGGCGGGTTGCCGTCAGCGAACTCATTTGGGTGGCCGGCAACTTGCGCGCCACGGTGCCATTGGGCAGGCGCCGCTCGGTCGCGCGCGCGGCCGCTTCGGTCTGCGGAACCGAGCTGCGTGCGGCGCTGCTGCGTGCTGCGGAGGCCGCTGCAGCCGCCTGCTGATCCAGGGCCGCGCTCTCGGCGTCGGTCAGCGGGCGCAATTTGCCGGTGGCAGGGTCGATACCGACCTTGGAACTGCTGGTAGCTGCTTCCTGCGCTGCAGCGATCGCCGGCAGGCATGCGACACACAACACACCGGACAGCATCCATCCGGGCTTGCGAAAGCTCATCATCGTTGGGGTTTCCTTGGGTCCAACAGGGGAAAAAACGCCGTGCTGACACCGGCGCTCGGGAGAATCCTTCCATTTCAGTCTGTTCATGACTGAATCATGAATCCGTGATTCGTGTCAATCTTTTGACACATTCGCCGTCGAATGCAAGCGGCAACCTGAAAAAGTTATCGGCAGGGTTGCAGTCTGGGAGTTCACCCCCAGCACCGTCGCCAAGGCGCCTGCACACGCCGTGGCCAGCGTTCGGCACGCCCGGGCGCCACTCGTACACTGGCCGGTCTGGGCGTCGTTCGGTCATCCGTTGCCGGCGCCGCCATCTACCAGCCAACCCAGCGCCAGGCCACCATGCACGCCGTCATCTACCACAATCCCGGTTGCGGAACCTCCCGCAATACCCTTGCCCTGATCCGCCACACCGGCATCGAACCGCAGATTGTCGATTACCTGCAGCATCCGCCAAGCCGCCAGACGCTGCAGGCGCTCATCGCCGCTGCCGGCATCACGGTCCGCCAGGCCATGCGCCAGAAAGGCACGCCCTATCTGGAACTGGGACTGGACGATCCCACCCTGGACGATGCGGCGTTGTTGAGCGCAATGCTCGCCCATCCGATCCTGATCAACCGCCCATTCGTCCAGACCACGCGCGGCACGCGCCTGTGCCGCCCCTCCGAATTGGTGCTCGACCTGTTGCCGCCGGCCACGCACGGCTTCATCAAGGAAGACGGCGAACGCGTGCTGGACGAGGCCGGTCAACGCATTGGCCGCTGACATGTTTGAGCCGGTTCAACCGGCGCCAAGCCGGTGTTGCGCCATCACGCTGGCCGCAGCGCTGGCGATAGATGCAGTGCGCCTATTCACGGCGCGATGAACAAGCCTGCTGCGCGCACCGTGCGCTGGCGCGAGCGTTGCCCGGTGCCGTCATGCACAGCCCGCGGCAGCGACCGCTCGTACACTGCAGCGCCTGCGGACTATTGTACCGCCCGGCGCTTCGCTACCGGGTGGCAGCCGCCCTAGAATCCACGCCACGATCGTCAGGAGCACCCGCATGATTCGCGAAATTATCCGCATGGGCGACAAGCGCCTGCTACGCGTGGCACCACCGGTCAGCAACCTGGGCAGCGCCGAGTTGCACACGCTGGTGGCCGATATGTTCGAAACCATGGACGCTGCGCGTGGCGTCGGTCTGGCAGCACCGCAGATCGCGGTGGATCTGCAATTGATGGTGTTCGGTTTCGACGCCAGCGAGCGCTATCCGGAAGCGCCCGCAGTGCCGCGCACGGCCCTGGCCAACGCGCAGATCGAACCGCTGTCGGAAGAAATGGAAAACGGCTGGGAAGGCTGCCTGTCGATTCCCGGCCTGCGCGCAGTCATTCCACGCTATCGCTTCATTCGCTACCGCGGCTTCGCACCCGACGGCACTCCGATCGAGCGCGATGCCGAAGGTTTCCACGCACGCGTGGTGCAACACGAATACGACCATCTGGTCGGTCGCCTGTATCCCTCGCGCATCGAAAATTTCGACACATTCGGTTTCGAAGACGTGTTGTCTTACGACCTGTAGCAGGTCCTTCGTTGTGTCCAATGCGGCGTGGCTGCCGCCATGGACGGCAGCCACGTCCTGGACTGCGCCGCATTCAAGGCAATCATCAGCACGCTGCCTGGCGCGGTGCCTCGGCATTGCGGCACCGTTGGCGGCATCAACGTAGCAATCGACTCGCGTGATGGATGACGGCGTGTCTGGTGAGCGCATCGCACCCCCGCCCATGCCTCAGGCCGAAAACGCGTGTGGCTCGGCAGCAAATCCGACTGCCAAGGCGCCCTTGCCGACGTTGACCATGCCGGTCAGGCTCATCACGCTTTCCAGCAGTTCCACGCCGTGGGTTTGGCAGGCGCCCTGCAGTGCGGCATAGCCGGGCAGGGCATGCAGCTCGGCCAGCTCGCCGCCGTAGCCCACGCACACCGTTGGCGTCATCAGGCCGTCGCGAATCTTGCGCACGGTGAAGCCGAACAGCTTTTCGGCCGAAGGTTCGAAACCCTTGAGCTTGGCCACTGGCTCGGTAACGCCGCGGTAGGCGCGCAGCACCGGCTTGATGTCCAGCGCGCTGCCGAGCGCGGCGCCGATCAGGCCGACGCTGCGATCGCCCTTGGTGCGTGCACGTGCGCGCAGGTAATAGAGATCGCGTGGAATCATGTAGCCATAGGTGTGCTCGGCCAGCTGTTCCAGGCGGGTACGGATGGCCGCCACGCTCTGGCCCTGGTCGCGCAGGCGGACTGCTTCCACGGCGGTGATGCCCTGGCCGGCGAACAGGTTGAGCGTGTCGATCACCCGTAGCGCGAACGGCGAGGTGTGGCCTGCGGCCTGCCGGATCGGCTTGTAGTCGTTGAGGATCGCGAAGCTGGCCTGCATCGCATTGTCGAAGATCTGGCTGCGGAGTTTGGAAATGGTCAGGCAGAACACATGGTCGTAGTCGATGACCAGTTGTTGCAGGAACAGATCGCGGATCTGGTTGACCGAAAACGGCGTGGTTTCCGCTTCGTGCCCGCGCTCGGCCACATGCGCCTGCAAAAAGCTCAGCGTGGCTTCCTCGTCGCGATGATCGGCCAGCACGGCCTCGCCGATACGCACGCTGATCGGCAATACGATGATGTTGTGACGTTGGATGAAGTCCTGCGGCAGATCGCACGCACTGTCCACCACGATTCCGATACGCATCGTCGCCCCCTCCGGCTGTTGCGTTGTCTGTAGTGCGAACGCTATCGCAAAACGGCTCCGCCGCGTAGGCCTGAGGTGGAGCGTGTTGCGGGCGCCGATCGCGCGGATGGCGACCGGACTGATGCAGGCCGGTGGCAGCGACGCCGCACTGCGTTGAAAGGCATTGCACGCGCAAGCGACGCCGCCGGCACGTGCGGACACGGGCGATGCGTATGTGGCTGTGCACCATTTACCGCCCCACGCGCGGGCGTCTTTGGCGCGAAACCCGCCGCTACGCCCGTGTCCGGTGACCTAAGTGCTAGCCAGCGCACGCTCCAAGTGCAAGGTGGCGCCCGCTATCGCGCTTGGCCGGGTGGCGCCGCCGGAATCGTTATAGCTCCCCGCGTGGCGCCGCTGCTACGGTCCGACCCGACTGCCGCACGGCAGGTCCCGACGACGCTGCACCAGCGCCGCCGCGCTGAATCATACGGAGAGTCACCATGCACAACTGCCCATCCAGCTCCCTTGTCCAGACGTGCGCCCAGGCGCCGACCACGCGGCGGCGCGCCTCGCGCTGGTGGACCGCGGCGCTTGCTTTCGGTCTGGTCGCACTCGCCCCGGCGGCGCTCGCCGGCCCGTACAAGATCTTTGGCAACCACTATGCGTGGGTGAACAATTTCAACGATCCCAACAACATCATCCAGGGCACGTTCGGCACCGGCAGTACGCCGGAGCTGACGGTCACCTTCAACTTCGCCGACTACAACCTCTACGGCTATCCGGCGATCGTGCGCGGCTGGCATTACAATTGGAATCCGACCACCGACACGCTGTTCCCCAAGCAAATCTCCTCGATCAGCTCGCTGCCATTCAAATTCAATTACAGCGCAGGCGGCACCAATCTGGCCGGTGATTTCGCTTACGACATCTTCTTTCGCTGGGACACCGCCAAGGGCAATCCGCAGCTGGAAGTGATGATCTGGGGCGACCACAATTCCTGGCCGGTCGGCACCGTGACTGCGACCAAGGTCATCACCGCGGGCGGGCGCACTTTCGATCTGTGGGAAGGCTTCAATTCCGGCGCGGGCTATTACGTCTACACCTTCATCCCGACCGGGACCGCCGGCCAGCCGACGCTGAAGACCAGCGGCAGCCTCAACGTGGATGCCAAGCCGTTCCTGACCTGGCTGCAGAACAACCGCGCCAAGGATGGCCGCTACAGCAACAGCATGTACCTGCATGCGGCCGAAGCGGGCTTTGAAGTGGTACGCGGCAATGGATGGGCCAAGGTCAGCGCGACCTTGGATGCGAAGTAAGCGCAGCCCCGCTGTATCGTGCGTGTCGGCGGTATCGGTCGGCACGCACACGGGTTTTTTCAACGTTGGACAAGTCGCCGCCTGTGCATTGTTCGAGCGACTGGCGGCGCAGCGCTGCACACATGACAGTCACGTGCCGTGTGTGGCGCCTGTCGCCTCGGCATCGGATCTTGGATGAGCTCACGTGAGCGATGTGCATGGATCACTGCGCCTGCGCCGCGCGTGGCCGCGGATGCGCTGGCGCGCAGATCCAGAGCGGCGAACAACGCGCCGCTACGCGGCCGGTGCCGGCGCGAAACATCGGAACGGCTGAGCGCTGCATGCCGATGCCACCTACCAGCCGCGCGCGCCTGCCACTGCGCGAATCGTGTGTTCGGACGTTGCTATAACGCCACCAGCTGGATGCTGTCGAACACGATTGCCGGGCTGAGGTAGCCGTTATCCGGGGAGCGAGGCAATGCCGATCTCGATGCGGTTGTTGCCGGCCTGCAAGGCCGAGGCAGGGATGTCCACTTCGTAAAGGGTATTGTTGCCGCGCGCAGTGCCGCGCGTGATGCCGCGTGTCTTTGGTTGCGTGGGCGCGGCAGGCAGCGGGCCGTTCCAGCGTGCGTTCACGCTGATCTGCGGACGTGCGCCGCCCTGTGCCAACGGCACGAAAAGACGCAGGCGATAGCCGCGCACCTCGTTGGCGGGCAGGGTGAAGTCGATCCGGCTCGGGGTGTTGATGCCGCGCCACTGCACTGCCGGAAAGCTGCTCACGCTGCTCGATCCCACGGTGTAGGTCACCGCAGACCAGTGCATGCGCGCATCGGAAGGGTGCGCCCGCGGCAGCAGGTCCGCGTCGCTGAACCCCACCGGCGTGCCGTCGGGAATGCCGATCTGCCACTTCACCGTGCCCGGCAAAACGACCGCCTGCAGTGCGGCGTGCGCAGTGGCACCGGCAGAAACCTCGATGTTGCGTTGTGCGACCTCCAGTTCGTTTTGGTAGAGCGTCATGCGATAGCTGCCCGGGCGAACACCCGTCACCTGGTAGTTCCCGCTGCCGTCGGCGGTGGCCCAGTACTGCGCCTGCGCGTTGCGCAGGCCGATGACGGCCGGCTGGCCCGGCAGCACGCCGCCGACGTGCCCACTCACGGTGCCGCGCCCGCTTGCCGGCAAATAACCGCTCAGGCCCAGCGTGGCATCGACGAACGCGGTGTCCAGCTGCGCACTCGACGGCAAGCTTCCATCGGTGAACAGCAGCCCGTACACCCCGTGCAGGCCGCCGCGAAAGGCTTCGGTCTGGGTGTGATCGGAATACATGTAGTTATAGAGCTCATGCGTCAGGCTGGTTTTTTGCGTCGCAATGTCCTTGAAGAACGGGCCGCCCGCGCTGCGCTCGCGGTTGCCCATCAGCATGAACACGGCAACGCCAGGGCCACTGACGCCATGCACCTGGTCGTCCATCATTCGACGTGCAGAATAGGACTTGGAGCTGGTGCGCCCATCCGGCAATAGAAAGACATCCTCACTTTCGATCGCTCTGCCGACATTGGAATCGGGCTCCTGCTGCGCATTGGGCAACTTGGACACGTTCAAGCGGGCGACGAAGCGCAATTCGCCCACTGGCAGCAAGGTGGGCGCATCGGTGGCCATGTAGATCGCGTTGCGGCCCTTGCGTGCGATGTAGTACTGGACCAAGTCGCCGGCCTTGGCCGACACCACGATCGTCCCGCCAACGATGCGTGCATACACACTGGCACTGCCCAACCCCGAAGCGATGTGCGAGCCCTTCGATTCGGTGGTCTGCAGTTCGTTGTCGCGATAGCGCATCGACACGATGTCGCCATTTCGGGCATCGACCGCAAACACCAGCTCGGCGCCGCTGTCGACGATCACGCGGTTGCCGCTGCGGCTGATCCCGAAGTCGGCCAGTGCAGGTGCGCTGATGCCGGCATAGAGCAGCAGTGCGCAGGCGAAGTAATGTCGAAGATTGCGAGGCATGCGGGTGAGCTGTCGGAAGCAAGGCATGGTGGCGATGCGTGCGCGCGATGCTAGGCCAGTACCGAAGACAGAGAATGTACGCACTGTTCGAAATTCCAGCGATCAAGGGTGGCGTCGTTGGTTACCTGCGGGCATCGCTGACTGTCGCCGCAGTGGGCAACTGCAATACGCAGTTCCGGCATCGGCCATGGAGAGGCTACCAAAACCTCGAGAGCCTTTGTCGGTTGTCGGTTGTCGTGGACGGCGCACGGCCACCGCGCTGCACGAGCGGGACATGCCGCACGGCTCGGCGGCCGCCTCCGGCTTGGCGGTGACGCAGTCGCCTTGCCAGCTGCCTCTGCGACGCACCGGCGTCCTTGCACGGCTCAGCGCAGGGCATCCCGCGCCGAGGCGATGTCCGCCATCCATTGCGTGCGCTTGCCGATCACGAAGCGGTATCGCTTTCCGTCCTCCAGCCGCACTGCCAGCGATGTCGGCGCGATCGGCAGCAGGCCGAACAGGCGTGTCCAGCAGGACTGAATCGCCACGATCTGCCGCAAGGGCAGGCTCAGCGTCTGGCGCTGTACATTGAACGCGTGCGGCTGAAACAGCAGCGCATCGGCGGTGAGAATCAGACGCCCGCCCACCGCTTCCATCCCGCGCTGCAGATTGGCAGGTGCCTGGCGCAATACCGCCCGATCGATCGAACGCAAGCCGCTACCGTGGAAGAGCGAGCTCACGGTCGTGCAACGGCGAGGTGGGCACGCGGCATATGCCGTAGCAAGGCGCCAAGGCGGCCAAGCGCTATCAGGAGCGAAACCGAAAACATGCGATAGGCCTAGTGTGAAACATCACAACAGCGAAGGCCGCCAGCAAGATGCGGCAGGACGCCATGACAGCACATCACCTGTGCACAGCAGCGAAGCGGTGAAGCGGTGCGCCGGTACCCGCTGTGCCGGCACACCAACGATGAAAGACCATGCTCAGGTGGCGCTTGAGCAACCCACCGCACGCTTACTTCAGATAGGCGCGCGGCAGCGGGCTGGCCTGCTGCATGTAGCGGTCGCGCAGCTCGCTCTGGCGCGATCGCATCGGCATGTCGCGGCCGCCCAGCCAGACCTGCTCGGCATAATGCGCCACATCCAGCGGGTCGCCTTCCCACAGCACCAGGTCGGCCTGCTTGCCGATCGCAATGCTGCCGATGCGATCGCCCACGCCGAAGATGTCTGCCGGCACACGGGTCAGGCCGGCCAGGCCGGCTTCCCATGGCAAGCCATTGGCGACCGCATTGCCGGCCAGCTGGCGCAGTTTGCGTGCGTTGTGCGAGGCATCGCCGTTTTGGGTAAAGCTGACCTCCACGCCGGCAGCGCGCAGACGTGCGGCGTTTTCCAGCGTCGCGCCAATCTGGTCGAAGGTCGATGGCAGATCCGCCAGCGCGTCGACCAACACCGGGACCTTGGCCTGCGCCAGTTGCGGCGCAAGCTTCCAGGCTTCGGCGCCGCCGGCAATGGCAATGCGCACCTTTTCGCGCTGCGCCCAGCGCAACAGCTGGCGGATGTCGGCTGCGCGTTCCACCTGCACCACGATGCGACCCTGGCCGGCCAGGTAGTTTGCCAGTACACCGCGTCCAACCGGGGTCAGTAGCGCATGCGGCGAATCGGCCGGGATACGCCCGCGTGCTTCGGCAACCAGTTGATCCAGCAACATCCATTGCGCGGCGCGCGAGCTGCCGGTGAGGTCGGACGCCGCCGCTCCGATGCGAAGAAACAAGGCATGCGGGCCGACCGGATCCGGGCTGCCATCCAGCCGCACGATGCCGCCCTGGCCGGCAATGAAGGCGCCACTGGCGGTCGCCCCCAACGCGGTGAAGCCGATGCCCTCCACGCGCGCCACCGGCACCAGCGCCGAATCGGGGTTGTAGGCCAGGGTGACGTCGAATTCCGGGCGCATCGGTTGATCGGCCAGCTTGACGCCGCTGTCCACGGTGCTTTCTTCGCCGGAGACTTCTTCGATACCGATTTCGGTAATGCCGCCGAACAATGCCGGCGTCAGTAGGCGGCCGTTTGCTTCGACCACGCGGCCGTCGGTGGGTACTGCCAGGTTGCGGCCGATGGCGCGAATCACGCCGCCCTGCACCAGCACGTCGGTGTTCTGCAGGGTGCCTTGCGCGGTGACAGTGTGCACGGTGGCGCCGCGAATCAGCACCTGCTGCGCGAAGGCCGGCAATGCCAGCGTGGCCATCACCAATGCCGCGATCGCGCGCAACCGCGGGGGCATGTGCGTGACGCGGCTCATCGTGCCACCTCCTGGCCGAGCATGAAGTCCGACACCGGCTGCAGTGCGCGGTTATGCCGGTCGTAGACCTGCGCGCCGTCGATATACACCTGCTCGGCCAGCGCATACGAACTGAAAGGGTTGCCGTTCCAGACCACCATATCGCCCATCTTGCCCGGCTCCAGTGCGCCGGTCTGCTGCTCGATCCCGAGCGCCTTGGCGGCATTGCTGGTGAGCCAGCGGATGGCGCGCTCCGGCGGGATCTCCATGCCACTGCGGCGCGCGTTGGCGATCACCTTGGCGGCCTCCTGGTTGAGCCGCTGGATGCCTTCTTCCGAATCCGAATGCACGATGGCGCAGCTGTTGGCCGGGCGATCGACCAGTGCGATGTTTTCCTGGATGCCGTCGAAGGCTTCCATCTTGAAGCCCCACCAGTCGGCCCACAGCGCGCCGCAGACGTTGTCCTGCGCCAGGCGGTCGGCCAGCTTGTAGGCCTCCACGCCGTGATGGAAGGCGGCGATGTGGAAGCCGAACTCCTTGGACAGATCCAGCATCGTCGCCATCTCATCGGCGCGGTAGCAGTGGATGTGCACACGGATGTCGCCGTTGATGGCACCGGCCAGTGTGTCGAGCTTGAGATCGCGCTTGCCGCCGGCATCGCCACTGCTGTCGTTGTCGCCGCCGCGGCTCCACCAATGGCGCTTTTTGGCGGTTTTCTTTTTCGGCGCGTTTTTCTGCAGATACTCGGCCGCGTCGATGAACGCAGCGCGGTAACCGGCTACGTTGCCCATGCGCGTGCCGGGGCCACCTTTCTGGCCGTACACGCGTTTGGGGTTTTCGCCGCAGGCCATCTTCAGGCCCCATGGTGCACCGGGGAATTTCATGCCCTGGTAGGTGGTGGAAGCAACGTTCTTGAGCGTGACGCCGCGCCCGCCGATCAGATTGGCCGAGCCCGGCAACACCTGCAGCGAGGTGATGCCGCCGGCCAGCGCAGTGCCGAAGCCGGGATCCTGCGGCCAGATCGAATGCTCGGCCCACACGTTGGGCGTCACCGGTGCGGTCATCTCGTTGCCGTCGCTATGCGCGCTGACGCCCGGGCTGGGATACACGCCCAGATGCGAGTGCACATCGATGATGCCGGGCGTCACCCACTTGCCGGTGCCGTCGATACGGCGCACGTCAGCGGGCGCCTGGAGCGCCTTGCCCACCGCAGCCACCTTGCCGTCGCGCAGCAACACGTCGGCATCGTCCAGCCGCTCGCCGGTGCCGGTGAGCACGGTGGCGTGCTGGATCAGCACCGGAGCGGACGCGAGCGCGCGATAGGTGCTGGGGTAGGGATCTTGCACGAAGCGCGATGCGGCCGATGCCGCAGACGCAGGCCCGCACAGCACCGCCGCGCCCAGCGCGGCGAACAGGATGGAACGCATGGATTTCCCCGGTAACACGAAAACGTCAGCCGCCAACCTAGTCGTCGGCGGCGTGCTTGCCAAGTGCTGGAGGTCGAGAGCGGCGGGCTCATCACATGCACCCGTGCATGCTATGCCGAATTCGTCAGGGGATGTGCCGATGATTGCCAAAACAGAGCGCAACAAGCAGGCCGATGTGGTGTTGGCTTTCTGGGAGCTTGCCGGCGCGGCGCGCTGGTTCACGCACAACGACGCCTTCGATGCCAATTTTCGCCAACACTTCAGCGAGCAGCATTTTGCCGCCGCACGGGGTGAGTACGCGCAGTGGATGGCACGCGCCGAAGATGCACTGGCCTTGCTGATCCTGCTGGATCAATTTCCACGCAATGCGTTTCGCGGCAGTGCGCATGCCTATGCCACCGATGGCCTGGCACTGCGGTACGCCAAACAGGCGCTCGCCAGCGGCTTCGATCAACAGGTGTCGGCGCAACTGCGTCTGTTTTTCTATCTGCCCTTCGAGCATGCCGAACACGCCGATGAGCAGGCGCGCGCGGTGCAGCTGATCACTGCACTGGGCGATGCACAGACCACCCACTGGGCGCTGGAGCATCAGCGCATCATTGAGCGCTTTGGCCGGTTCCCGCACCGCAATGCGGTGCTGGGACGTGAGACCACGGCAGAAGAGCAGCAGTTTCTGGATGAGGGTGGATTTGCCGGTTGAAGACCTGCATCGGCGATCTGCATGTCGATGATCGAGGTCTGCCGTGCAGCGTGGGTAACGACGCTGCTGCAGCCGGGCACAGGTGGGCATCGCAACGCAGAAGATGCCGCCCTGCGCATGCCGCACCGGGCAGCGTGCAAGCAGTCAACACCGATCAGCAGCCGCCCGGCAATGCTTCCGACCGCCAGCTGGCGCCTTCGCCGAGCAGCAGAGAAAACCCGTAACTTTCGTAGCCGCTTTCGGCCAGCACGAAATCGAGCGTGCCGTTGCCGTCGATATCGCCGAACTGCAGCAGATGCGTGCGCAGCGGCAGGTCTTCGCAATCGTCGCAGCCGCTGGCAGCGTGACCCTTGCGGAACTGCCAACGGCTGCCGTCATGCTCGAAGATCGCAAGGACGACGAGCACGCCGGTGGGGTTGTCCGGGTTGCCGGTCTCGATGGGATGGTTGGAGGTCAGGATCGCCACGCGTCGCTGCGGTTGCTGCGTATCGGTGACGATCTGCAGCGCCGCCAGATCCTGCGCGCGATCGGCATCGAACGCGGCCAGCGCCTGCGCCAGGGCTGCCGGCTTGACGCGCTTGCGCAGCGGCGCGGTGTTGTTGACCTGTGCAAACAGCTCGGCCTGTTCGCTGGCGGTGGCTGCGCGGCCGGCAAAGCGCTTGCCGGGATTCACATCCACGGTCGACAGCAGCGGCGAGTCGGACAGCGTGGGGTTGCCCTTGATGCGCAGCTTCGCGGTGCCGCCGCACATGCTGTTGTCGTCTACCGTCAGTGCCGCAAGCCGCACGTTGCCGGTGGAAACGCCTGCGTTGAAGACCCGCAACGGCTGGCCCAGCAGCGCCTCGGGCAGGGTCGATTCCCTGGCGATACCCTCGCCGAGCCAGACCGGGATGTATTCCAGCGGATCGTCGGTCGGCTGGTTGTCGTAGGTCTGGACCAATAGCACCGCGCGCGACGGTTCGGCGGCGTGGGTGGCCAACGGCAGCAGCGCGGCCAGGGCGACAGAGAGCAGGCGGGTATGCATTGCAGCGATGTCCTTGTGCAGGGTGATCCATGAAAAAACGGGCGCTCCAGGGAGCGCCCGTTTCGGTCTGAGGTGCGCCGGCCTAGGTTGCCTCTTGGCGAACCGCGGTCACGCGGTTGTCGCAAGCGCAGCAGTCTACCCAGGAAGCATGACCGGCGAGCGGCAGCCGCAACCGTGCGACGACCGCCGATGTGTTGCTCAGTATTTCGCCACGCCGTTGTCCACCTCGTCCGACCACGCATCGATGCCGCCGGTGACGTTGTAGACATTGGTGAAGCCCAGCCCACGGAAATGTTCGGCGGCCTGAAGGCTGCGGCCGCCGCGGTGGCACAGGAACGCCAGCGGGGTGTCCTTGGGCAACTGTTCGATGGCGGCGCGCTCGTGCGCATCCAGCGTGCGGAACGGTGCGGCCACCGTGGCCAGTGCGCGCTCGTCGGCCGGGCGCACGTCCACCAGGGTCAGGCTGCCGGCCTTGAGACGGTCGTCGGCATCGCGCACCGACAGCTCCTGCACCGGCTTGGGCGCATTGGGGTTATCGATGGCCAGGCCACGGCCGCGGATGTCGTCGACCCAGTCGATGGTGATGCCGTCGGCACGACGCGCGCTGGCCAGGTCGAACTGCACGCGCAGCCCGTTGGATTCAGCCGCAATGGCGTTCGGGTTGGTCGGCGCCAGCTGGAAATTGGGCTGGAAATTGGCATCGATGGCCAGCGTCAGCGAGGCATCCGGCGCATCGGCCAGCGCACTTTTGAGCATCTCGACCGCGGCGGGGGTGATGGTGATCTTGGGCGGGCTGCGGTCGGGCGCCTGCAGGCCGAGCATGCTGCTCAGCTCTCCGCTGTCGGCCATCTGCACGATGATGTCGCTGCCGCCGATCAGCTCGCCGTCCACGTACAGCTGCGGGATGGTCGGCCAGTCGCCATAGGCCTTGATGCCCTCGCGGATTTCCTGGTCGGCCAGCACGTTGACGTGGGCATAGTCGATGCCCAGACCGTCCAGCACGCCGACCGCCTTGGCCGAAAAACCGCACTGCGGCATGCCGGGCTGGCCTTTCATGAAGAGCACCACGCGGCTGGATTGCAGCAGCGTATCGATACGGGAACGCAGGGCGGGATCGAGAGACATGGCAGCACTTGGGTGGCAGCGTGGAGACCGGGCATTCTACGCCGCATGGCATCATTGGGCATGACCACGCCGGAAACGCTGTATCGCACCCCTTCGCGCCCCTACCGCTGGGTGGGCCTATTGGCCCTCTCGCAGGCAGCGGTGGCACTGCTGTGGTGGCATCTGGGCTGGGCCTGGGGGCTGCCTGCGCTGCTGCTGTCGCACGCGCTGTTCGTGGTGCCGGTGTTCCTGCCGCGCGCGCGGCTGTATGCGCCGGTGCTGGCGCGGCTACCCGGTCGCGCGCCGCATGTCTGGTTGACCATCGACGATGGCCCGTCCGACGACACCCCAGCCATCCTCGACCTGCTGGATGCTTACGACGCCAAGGCAACGTTCTTCCTGGTCGGCGCGCGTGCCGAGCAGCGGCCCGAGCTGGTGCGCGACATGGTGCGGCGCGGGCATGGCATCGGCAACCACAGCCACACCCATCCGCAAGCCTGGTTCTGGGCGCTGGGGCCGCGCCGGATGGCGCAGGAAATCGGCCAGGCGCAGCGCGTGCTGGCGTGCATTACCGGCCAGGCGCCACGGCTGTACCGCTCGGTGGTCGGCATGACCAACCCTTTCGTCGCCTCGCCGCTGCGCGCGCACGGGCTGACCCGGGTGGCCTGGAGCGCGCGCGGCTTCGACGGCGTGCAATGCGAGCCGGACACCACCATCGCCCGCATCGTGCGCGACCTGCAACCCGGCGCCATCGTGCTGCTGCATGAAGGCGCTGCGCACGGCCACAACCTCACCATCCTGCGCGGCGTGCTGGAGGCGATGCAGGCGCGCGGGTTGGTGGGGCGGCGGCCGGATTAAGCGCGACGGACAAAACAATTGCAGTCGCCGCCTGGCGGGCGCTGCCGGTGTTGGCGCGGCATGCGCCGCCCAGACATGACAGTTCCTTCCCCGCTTCGACGTCTGGTCGACGATTGCTCGCAACGTGTGCCCGTCGCCTGCCGCGCTCAGCGTGGCTCTGCAACGATCAGCCAGTTGTTGAAGGGCGTGTTGCCATACAACGGCGCAAACGTGGCGCGCAGACCGGCTGCGTCCAGGTGCGCCTGCAGGCTCTCGCGCGTGGGATAGCTGCGCGGCATCCGCTGCATCCAGCCGCTCAGGTGCGCCAGGACGTCGGTGACACGGCTGGTGCGGCCACGGCTGCTGGCATCGCCCAGCGCGCTCCGAATCACCAGCTTCGCGCCGGGCGTGAGCATCTGCGCCACGCTGCGCAGCAGACTGACCTGCATGTCCGCTTGCAGATACTGCAGCACATCCAGGATGGTGACGCTGCCCCGATGCTGCGGCCACGCCACGCTCAGATCGACCACCTCGAACTTGGTAGCGCCCAGGTTCGAGCGCTGCGCGATGTGCTGTGCGCGGCGAATCTTGGACGCATCCACATCCACGCCGTGATAGGCCAAGGCCTGGCCATCGGCGCGCAGTGCATGGGCCAGCAGGCCGAGCCCGCAGCCCAGATCCAGCACCGGCGCCGTGGTCGTGCGCAGCTCGGCCAGCACGCCCGGATACAGCGGGTCGGTGCGCAGCTTGGCTTGCGTGTAGTAGTAGTCGTAGCGGTTGCCCAGCGGATGCGCCGGCAGAAATGCGCGTGCAATCGTCAACGCCTGCGCGCGGCTCATCGGTTGGGTGGCAGTGGTGTGCAATGTCGTTCCTTGGCAATCAGGCGTGCTGCGCGGCTAGCTTAGGGCCTGCCGGGCTGGTTGGGGTAGGGCGGGTTGGCAGTTTGCGATGCGTGCCCACGGATGCATCGGTGGCTGGTATCCGACCTGCGCGGATCGAAAGACCTGGCTGCAACGCCTGCTGCTACCGCATCGACGTAAAGAGGGCTGGCATTGATTGCGTGCGACATCTCGCGCTGTGGAGGCAGGTGCAAACCCACGCGCGCACAACCGCGGCAGAGAAGCGCAGCAAAACGCTGTGACTTGGTGCCTTGCCAAGATGTTGCGCGCAGCCAGCAGATGGGCTTGGGCCGCATGCAAGAACTGCAGCGTACGGTTGGTGAATCCTGATTCCGGGCGCCGGCCGCAGCTACCTGGCAGCAGCCCGGTCTGTGTTGCCCAGCTACGCTTAGACGATCGTGTCCAACGACCCAGTTGCGCCCAACGCATCGCGCGCTGCCGGTAGCGCCAGTGCCGTCCAACGCGCATACATTGCGCCGGAAGGATGCAAACCGTCGTCCACCAGCATGTCCACCGCATCGCCGCCATCGCGGCTGGTGGCCGTGATGTCGACAAAGCGCACCGCATGTGCACTGCAGCGGTCGGCAGCGATTGCATTGAACGCGTCGATCTGCGCACCGATCAACGCGGCATCGCCACTGCGCGCGCGCGCAAACGGGGTCAGGCCCCAATCGGGAATCGACAGCACGAACACGCGTGCCGGGTGGCCGTTCGCGCATGCAATTGCACGCAGCAGCAGGGCGTCGAACTGCTGGCGGTACTCGTCCAATGGGCGCCCGCGATACTGATTGTTGACGCCAATCAACAAGCTCACCAGGTCGAACGGACCCTGCGGGGCTGCCGCGTCGATCCCGGCCTGCAATTCGTCGGTGGTCCAGCCGGTGGTGGCGATGATCTGCGGCGGCGCCACGTTCCAACCGTATGCACGTAAGCCAACGACCAGTTGCGAAGGCCAACGCTGGGCAGGCGCAACGCCTTCGCCGATGGTGTACGAATCGCCGAGCGCCAGATAGCGCAGCGGCGCGCCAGGCGCAGTCATCAGGCCACGTTGCGTGGCTTGAGTGGAACCACCTTGGTAATGGCCTCGGCGCGGCGTGCCAATGCACGGTCGATGCGGGCGAACACATCGCGCATCACACCGGCTTCCGGCATCAGGGTCACGCGGAAATGGTGGCGATACGGCACGTTGAAGCTGGAGCCGGGAACCACCAGCACGCCTTCCTCGTTCATCAGATCGAGTGCGAACGCATGATCGTCGAAGTTGCGCGCCGCCGCGCCCACCACCGCCGGGAACGCATACAGCGCCCCGGCCGGTGCCACCAGCTGCAGATGCTCGCTGGCCGCACAGGCCTCGATCACCGCGCGGCGGGTTTCATACAGGCGGCCGCCCGGCGCGCACAGCGCCGAGATGGTGTCCGGCCCGTTCACGGCCGCATCGATGGCGTACTGGCCTGGCACATTGGCGCACAGGCGCAGCGCGCCGAGCAGGTCCATCGCATTGCGCAGGTCGTTGATGCGCGCTTGGTCGCCCGACAGCAGCGCCCAGCCCACGCGCCAACCGCAGGCGCGATGCACCTTGCTCAGGCCGCTGAAGGTGATGCACGGGTGCGCACCGGCCAGCGGTGCGACCGGCACGAAGGCCGCGTCGTCGTACAGCACCTGGTCGTAGATCTCATCGACCATCAGCAGCAGATTGTGCTTGGTGGCGATCGCCACGATGCGCTCCAGCAGCTCGCGCGAATAACTGGCGCCGCTGGGGTTGTTCGGATTGATCAGCACGATGGCGCGGGTGCGCGAGGACACCAGCGTCTCGATCTCCACCGGGTCCGGCTGGAAGCCGTTTTCCGGCGCGCAGCGGTAATACACCGGGCGGCCGTCATTGAGGATGGTCGCCGCCGACCACAGCGGATAGTCGGGCGAGGGCACCAGTACTTCGTCGCCGGGATTGAGCAGCGCCCGCAGCGACAGATCGATCAGCTCGCTGACGCCGTTGCCGATGAAGATGCGGTCCGGATGCGCATCCGGATGCTGGCGCCGCGAGTACGCGGTGGCAACCGCTTCGCGCGCCTCCGGCAGGCCTTGCTGATGGGTATATGGATCGGTGCGGCCCATGTCGTCGGCAATGGCGCGCTGCAGATGCTCCGGCGCACGGAATCCGAATGCACCGGGGTTGCCGATATTGAGCTTGATCAGCTTGCGGCCCTGCGCCTCCAACTCCCGCGCTCGCCGCGCCAGTTCGCCCCGGATCTCGTAGCGGACTTCGGACAGACGCTCGCGGATGGCGAGCGGCTTTTGCGGGGCAGTGGACATGCGACGGGCCGGTTGTAGGCGTGAGGCTTGGCATGGTATCGGAAATATGACAAGCGGACATGCTTGCATCGGCAACGATGTCAAGCGGCGCGTCAGGCACGGTGCAGCACGCGCTTGCACAAGCCGCTGCGGCCAGCCAGCTAGAATCGCCCCATGAGCGACACACCCCCCGACTACCCCACCCTCCAATCCATCGGCTGGCCCTGGCCGGGGCCGCCTGAAGAGGCGGCCTGGCAGGCGATCTTCGCTGCGCATCCGCAGGCATTGCCGGCGCGGGTGGTGGAGCAGCATCGCACCGGCTATGTGGCGGCCGATACGCCTCAGGCCAGCGTCAAGGCCGAGTCGTTGCCGGAGTGGCAGCGGCCGCGCTTTCCCAGCCATGAGCGGGCGGCGGTGGGCGATTGGGTGTTGATGGAGGGCAAGCGCATCGTGGCGCTGCTGCCGCGACGCACCTCGATCAAGCGGGGGGCGGCCGGCGAGCATTACCACCAGCAGGTGATCGCGGCCAATATCGATACGGTGTTCATCGTGTGCGGGCTGGATGCGGACTTCAATCCACGCCGCATCGAGCGCTATCTGTTGCTGGTGGGCGGCGGCGGTGCGCAGCCGGTGGTAGTGCTGACCAAGGCCGATCAGACCGAATACGCCGAGGATGCGTTGGCGGTGCTGGAAGAGCTGGAGGCGCAGAACATTCCGTTACGCGCGGTCAATGCCAAGGATCCGGACAGCGTGGCCGCGTTGCGGCCGTGGCTGGGCGATGGCCGCACGGCGGTGCTGGTGGGCTCGTCCGGTGCGGGTAAATCGACCCTGACCAATACGCTGCTCGGCACGCAGAAGATGAAGACCAATGCGGTGCGCGAGAACGATTCGCGCGGCCGCCACACCACCACGCATCGTGCGTTGATTCCATTGCCGTCCGGGGCGTGCCTGATCGACACGCCTGGTATGCGCGAGCTCAAGCCGACCGGCGAAGAGGATCTGGCCGAAGGCGGTTTTTCGGACGTGGAGGCCCTGGCGGCGCAGTGCCGCTTCAACGATTGCGCGCATATCGCCGAGCCGGGCTGTGCGGTGCGTGCGGCGATCGACGCAGGCGAGCTGGACCCGGAGCGTGTTGCCAACTACATGAAGCTGCGGGTGGAAGTGGCCAGCGCCGCCGAAAAGCTCGCCACCCGCGTTGCGCAGAACAATCGCGGCAAGGGGTCGGGCAAGCGGCCGGCCAGCGTCGATCGTCCCGGGCGGCGCTGATGCCCTCGCGCAAGGGGCCGCCGGACATCGTCCATCACGCGGCGCTGGATGCGCGCCTGGTCAAGGCCGTGCGCGGTGTGCGCCTGCTGGCCCTGGCCAGCTGGCCGCGCTCGCTGCAGGAGCCGTTTCTCAACAGCGTGGCGCGCGGGCAGCCGGAATTGCCGCAGGTCGAGTATCCATCGCTGGATTTCGGCGACACCCGGCGCGAACTGGCCGCCATCGCCAAGGACGCCGACCCGCATCATCCGCTGGGTGAATACCTCATCGATTCGGCGCATAGCTGGAGTCTTGCAGCAGGTTTGCTGGAGTCGTTGGGCACCCCGGCGGTGAGCGAATACTCGGCGCAATTGTTCGGCGTGCCGGAGGACCCGATGCCGGGCAACGGGCCGAGCACACGCGAAGCGGCGCAGCATTTCATCCAGATCGCGCGGGAGCTGGATCGCGAACTGATGGCGCCGGAAGAGCAGGTGCCGGTCTCGGCCACCGCCTTGCGCATGCAGTTGCAGAACGATCTGGACGGGTTTTTCGAGGGGCGCGTCATCACTGTCACGCTCGATCCGGATCTGCTCGCCAAGGCGGCGGCCGGCGCGCATCGCATCCGCTTGCGCACCGGTGCCACGTTCAGCGATTACGACCGCGCGCAGCTGTTCCATCACGAAGCGCTGGTGCATTCGCTGACCGCGCTCAACGGGCGCGCGCAGGTGCATCTGCCCAGCCTGGGCATTTCGTCCCCGCGCACGACCGCAACGCAGGAGGGCCTGGCCACGTTTGCCGAGCAGATCACCGGCAGCATCGATATCGAGCGCATGAAGCGCATCAGCCTGCGCATCGAAGCGATTGCGATGGCACGCTCGGGTGCGGATTTCATCGAGGTATTTCGCTATTTCACCGCAGGCGGGCAGAGCGCTGCAGAAAGTTTTTCGTCGGCGCAGCGCGTGTTCCGCGGCGTGCCGACCAGTGGCGGCGGTGCGTTCACCAAGGACACCGTGTATCTGCGTGGTTTGGTCGCGGTGCACACCTTCTTCCGCCATTCCTTGCAGCGCGACCAGCTGCAGCTGTGCCGTTACCTGTTCGCCGGCAAGATGGCATTGGGCGATGTGGCGCGCTTTGCGCCGTTGTTCGACAGCGGCGTGCTGGTCGCGCCACGCTGGCTGCCGCCGTGGGTGAGCCGTGTCAGCGGGCTGGCCGGCATGCTGGCGTTTTCGTTGTTCGCCAACCGCATCCGCATGGATCAGCTGCAGCCGCCGGCAATGAATGTGTGAGGCGAGGCGTTTGCTGCCGTTGCGGCGCATCGCAGCGCCCGACAGTTGCTGACACAGCTGGCGAGACATTGTTGGGTGGGCGCGAATGGCGCGCAAAAGCCGGCATGTAAAAAGACACGTGCGGCGCCCGGAGCACCGGCGGCGCGCCTGTCAACTGCATTGGCTTGTTGGACGCGATCGCAACATTCATGAACACATGCAGCGGGCACCACGCGCTCTACACGAGGCTGCAACGGGCTGAACTGCACACTGGCCGCCTTGCCCAGTTGGGCCATGACACGAGGCAATGCGATGAAAGTTTTGATGGTACTGACGTCCCACGACCAGCTTGGTGACACCGGCAAGAAGACCGGGTTTTGGCTGGAAGAATTTGCCGCGCCGTATTACGTGTTCAAGGATGCAGGCGCGGACATCACCCTTGTCTCGCCCAAGGGTGGCCAGCCGCCGCTGGATCCCAAGAGCGACGAGCCCGACGCACAAACCGACGCCACCAAACGCTTCAAGCAGGACCAGGATGCGCAGAAGGCCCTCGCTAGCACGCACCGTCTGGCCGACATCAAGGCCGAGGACTTCGATGTGCTGTTCTACCCGGGCGGCCACGGCCCGCTCTGGGATCTGGCTGAAGACGCCGATTCCATCGCGCTGATCGAGACCTTTGCCAAGGCCAACAAGCCGCATGGTCTGGTGTGCCACGCACCAGGCGCGCTGCGTCGGGTCAAGGGTAGCGACGGCAAGCCACTGGTCAATGGCCGCCGCGTCACAGGTTTCACCAACAGCGAAGAAGAGGGCGTGGGCCTGACCAAGATCGTGCCGTTCCTGGTCGAAGACGTGCTGACCGAACTCGGCGGCAAGTACGAAAAGGGCGCCGACTGGGGCGTGTACGTGGTCACCGACGGCACCCTGGTCACCGGTCAGAACCCGGCGTCTTCGGAGAAAACCGCAGAAACGCTGCTGGCGCTGGCAAAGCGCTGATTCCTGGCAATTGACGGGTCTTGAAAAAGCCCCGTTCCCGTCGGGGCTCAAGGCATGGCCCGCGCGCTCCTGGTGCGCGGGCCATGCTGCGCTTGCATCAGTAGGTGATTGCGCGGAGCGCGCTTAGGCGAAGATGCGGCTCACCAAACGCGCGGCCAATCACCGCTTACGCCTATCGGGTATGTTCAGCCCTTACGCTGCAACCAACGCACGCCGTAAGGCGGAAGCACGATCGATACATCGTCGCTCACGGCCGCAGCATCGACCGCGTCGTCGATGGCCAGCAGCGTCCATCCATCGACGCCGACCGCCGCAAGCTCCACGTCGAGCGGCTGGTCACTGAAGTTATGCAAGGCGATAAAGCTCTCGCCACGCGTCAACGCGAACACGCGAGCATCGTTCAACGCGATGCTGCCCAATGCCTGATCCGCCGCCAACGCGGTGAGTGCGGTACGTTTCCGGATCAATCCACGCAAACGTCGGTACACCTTGCCACTCAGGCTGTTGGCATCGTGACGTTGCGCGGCAAGCTGCCAATCCATCGCCGGCCGATGCAGCCAACGGCCTTCATGCTGGCGGAGCGGATCGTCGCGATAGCCGGGGTCATTGACCATCGCCAATTCGTCGCCCATGTAGATCAGCGGGACACCCGGCATGGCAAGCGCAATGGCATACAGCAACACCAGCCGGTCCACTGCAACCGCCAACGCCGCCGCATCGCCTGCCTCCTGCGCGGCCTGGATGCCCGCAAGTGCAGCAGCCATGCCATTGGTTCCATGCACGCCGTCGCCGCTGCTCTGGAAACTCTCGCCGCGCGCGTAACTGCCAGGCACCGCGTTGGCATAGAAGCGCGCCACATCGCGTAGCGAAAACGGCGGTTGCGCTGCATTGCCGCTGGCTTCGTGCTGCAGCACATTCCAGCCGATATCGTCATGGCAACGCACATAACTCAACCATGCACAGTGGCGCGGCAGCGGTGGGCTGTGCGCGATCACGTTGTGCAGGATGTCGCCGCGTTGCAACGCCAGCGCCGACCAGCCGGCCGCCATCAAGCTGCTGTGATAGGCCAGATGGCATTCGTGGCCCTGGTCCGTGCCGCTCCCGAAGTATGGCGGCAGTTGCGTCATCGGCACGATGGCTTCGGCCTTCATCACCACCGCCGGCGCGACGATATCGGTCACCGCGCGCAGAGCCACCAGCAAGGTGTGCGCTTCGGGCTGGTTCATGCAATCGGTGCCGATACGCTTCCACAGATAGGCCGTGGAATCCAGGCGGAATGCTTCCACGCCCAGGTTGGCCAGCCGCAGCATCGCCAGGGCCATATCGCCGAATACGGCCGGGTTGCTCCAGTTCAAATCCCATTGATACGGATAGAACGTGGTCCACATCCATTGCGCGGTGTCGTCCACCCAGGTGAAGTTGCCAGGCGCTGTGTGCGGAAACACCTGCCCCAGCGTGGCTTCGTACCGGTCGGGCAGGCTGCGGTCGGCAAAGTGGTGGTAGTAATCCAGATAACGTGCATCGCCGGCGCGGGCCGCCTGTGCCCAGGCGTGATCGTCGGCGGTGTGATTGAGCACGAAGTCCGCGCACAGGCTGATGCCCGCTTCGCGCAGGCGGGTGGTGAGTGCGATCAAGTCGTCGTTGGTGCCCAGGCTGGGTGCCACCTGGCCGTAGTCGCTGACCGCAAAGCCGCCGTCGTTGTCGCCGGCGCGTGCGCGCAGGAATGGCAGCAGATGCAGGTAGCGCACGCCCAGTTCCTGCAGATACGGCACGCGTTCGGCCACGCCCTGCAGCGTGCCGGCAAAGCGGTCTGCGTAGGCGCTGTAGCCGAGCATGTGCTGTTCGCCGAACCAACCGGCGTGCCGGGTGCTGTCGAGCGCTTGCAAGGCTTGCGGGCGTTGCCGGGCGATCGTGCCTATCTCGCCCAGCCACTGCGCCAGCCACGATGCATAGTCGGCACGCTGGCCGTAGAGCGCGTGCAAGGCATCCAGCAAACGCGACGCGTGCTGGTCGTAGCGCGACAACAGCACGTCGGCGCGTTGCGGGTCCAGCGGCGCGGCGAAGGCCGCGCGCAATGCGGTGGAATCGATCGGGGAGGTGCTCATCAGAGGTCGCCGGGCAGGGCCCGGCGCGGGGTCCTTAAAAGTCGTAACGCAGGCTGATGCTGGTGGTACGGCCGGCAATCGAGCGCGCGCGGATGATGCCATTGGCCGGGATGGTCGCCTCTTCGGCTTCGGTCAGGCCAAAGGTGTTGAACAGGTTGTTGACGTTGAGCGCCACGGTGAGCGCGTCGGTGACGCGGTAGTCGCCGAACAGGTTCACCTGCGTATAGCCGGGCATCTTCAACTGATTGGCGTCTTGCGTGTAGGCGTCGGTGGTGCCGATCAGGTTCACGCCGAACTGGTAGCTGTCGCCGCGGTAGCTGGGTGTGAGCTGCCACACCACATCGGCCTGACGACGCGGCACGTTGCCGGTATTTTCCGGGGTGATCTGATCGCGCGAGATCTCTGCATCGGTCCAGGTCAGGCCGCCGTTGAGGGTGAAGCCTTGGTAGCGATAGCTGGCTTCCAGTTCCACGCCGTGCGCTTCATAGCTGCGATTGAAGAACCGCTGGCTGGTGATTTCGAAATTCTGCTCCTGGGTCCGTGCCGAGAACGCGGTGGCGAACAGGCTCAGCCCGTCGCGGCGCCACTTCAGGCCGGCTTCGGCCTGGCGCACCACGTTGACGCCTTCCTCGGAAGACACCGAACCGTCGTCGCGCACCACGCCGAACAACAACCGGTCTGCGTTGGCGCGTGCGCCGCGGCTGATGCGCGCAAACGCGCCCAGGTCGTCGGTGATCAGATAGTTGCCGCCCAGCGAGTACGACAGGTAATTCCAGTCGTAGTCCACCGGGCGCGAATTGGCGGTGTCCACCGTGGCCACGCGCTGTTCCACCGGTTGGATCACGCCATCGCCGTTGACATCCAGGTTCTGTGCGATGGCAGTGCCGTTGTAGCTGCCGCGCGCATCGCCCATGTCGTAGCGCAGGCTGCCGTCGACGCTGAACTTGCCGCTGTCGAAGGTGAGCGCAACGTAGGGCGCGTTGACGTCGTAGCGCACGTCGTAGCTGCGGGTGACGCAGCAGTCGCCCCAGAACGGCGTGCCGTAGGCGTACAGGCCGTTCTGCGAGCGTGAGACGCCGGCCGCGTCCACCACGTTGAGCAAGCGCGAATTGCGGCCCAGGCTCTGCACGTACGAGTTCCAGGTCCAGTCCATGTCGATGGTCTGGCGTGAGCTGTAATAGCCCATGCGCAGGTTCAGCGTGCGCCCGTCGCCGCCGAACTCGCGCGAGACGCTGAGGTCGTTGGTGACGTTGCCCAGGTCGTTGATGGCCACGTTGAACAGGTGGGTGCGAATCGCGTTGCCGGTGTAGGCCTGGCCGGCATTGGGTCCGCCGGCTTCCACCAGTTGCGCACCGGCACCGCCGATGGAAGCGGCCAGCGACGCGGCGTCGGTGACTTCGGCCGGGAACGGGCTGACGAAGCGGCCGCTGTTGTCGGCGACGCGGAACTTCTCGCTCAGGTTCCAGCCATTGCCCAGGTCGAACCAGGCCTCGGCACCGATGGTGCGCGAGATGGGATGCATGCCGTCGCCCAGATCGGTGCGGCGCGTCTGGTTGTTGCCGTCCAGGCCCACGTCGGTGCGAAAGTTGCGGCTGTACAAGGTGTCGTTGCCTGGATCGAAACCGGGAAAGCCACCCAGGTCTGGCGAGCCATCGCGGCCGCGCACCGAGGTGGGCACCGGCAGGTAGCCGGCGGCGCGGTCGTTGAGGTATTTGCCGTACAGGCGCACGTAGCCGTTGTCGAACAGGCGGGTGAGGTTGGCCTTGAGCTGGCCACCCTTGTCGGTGGTGTAGCCGGCATCGCGCACGCCATCGCCCTGGCGGAAGAAGCCGCCAATGTTGAACTGCCATTGCTCGGCGAACGGTGCGCCGTAATCGAAGTCGATGCGGGTGTTGTCGTAGTCCAGGCCGCGGCTGACGCCGACGCTGCCGCCTGCGGTGTCACCGGTCTTGCTGATGAAGTTGATGATGCCGCCGGGCGCGTTGCTGGTGAAGGTGGACGCCGAACCGCCGCGGATGGCTTCGATGCGGTCCAGGGTGAAATCCGAACGCAGGAAGATGTCCGAGTTGCCGAAGGCGATATCGCCGAACTCCATCACCGGCAGGCCGTCTTCCTGCAGTTGCAGGAATTTCGCACCGCCGGAGGCCACCGGCAAACCGCGCACGGCGATGTTGGCATTGCCTTCGCCACCGCTGGATTCGGAGCGGATGCCGGGAATGTTGCGGAAGATTTCTGCCGTGCTGCGCGGCGCCGATTGTTCGATCGCCTCGGCGCCGACGGTGCTGACCGAGACGCTGGATTTCAATTTGGTGGTGGCGGTGGCGGTGGAGGTGCCGGTGACGAACACCGAATCCAGATTGACCGCGGCGCTGTCGGCAGCCGGCGGCGTGGCCGGCGCAGCGGCGGCGGTGTCCTGGGCCAGCGCGACGGGCGCGCACAGGCAGGAGACGACCGCGCAGGCCAGGGCATGCAGGCGCATGGTGTGCAAGGTGGACATTGCGATTCTCTCTCTCACAGATGGTGGTGTGCCGACGCCTGCATCGTCCCCTCCCAGGGAGTGGCCATGTGGCCTGCAGTGCGAGCGCAGTAATACGCTGCACTACAATCGATTGCAATCTTGCGTCGCAACATAAATGGCAAGTTGCATCTGATTTATTTCAGATGGGGAAACGTGCTGCGATGCAGCGTTACAATCGATTGCATCAACGGCAGGGTACAGTGCGCTGCGGCCACCGGGAGCCGCACCGATGCCCAGGGCCTTGCATGTCGTCGACCGTTCCTAAGCTCTCCTTCGCGCGCATCCTGGCGCTCAACGCCGGGTTTTTTGGCGTGCAATACAGCTTCGGGCTGCAGCAGAGCAACATGAGCCCGATCTACAACTATCTGGGCGCCGACCACGCCAACCTGCCGTACCTGTGGCTGGCCGGGCCGATCACCGGCCTGGTGCTGCAGCCGTTCGTAGGGGCGTGGAGCGACCGCTCGGTGACGCGGTGGGGCCGGCGCATGCCGTACATGGTGCTGGGCGCGCTGGTGTGCAGCCTGTGCCTGCTGGCGATGCCGTTCAGTACCGCGCTGTGGATGGCGGTATGCCTGCTGTGGGTGCTGGATGCGGCCAACAACGTGGCGATGGAGCCCTACCGTGCGCTGGTGAGTGACGTACTGGCGCCGCCGCAGCGACCGCTGGGGTATCTCACCCAGAGCGCATTCACCGGCCTTGCGCAGACGCTGGCCTACCTCACGCCGCCGTTGCTGGTGTGGATGGGCATGAACCAGGACGCTGCCAACGCACACCACATCCCTTATGTCACCATTGCCGCGTTCGTGATCGGCGCGGGCTTTTCAGCAGGCTCGATCCTGCTCACCGCACGCAGCGTACGCGAGCCGGCGATCGCGCCGGCAGAGATCGCACGCATCCGCCAGCGCGGCGCCGGGCTGGGTGCGACGGTGCGCGAAATCGGCAGCGCGCTGCGCGAGATGCCGCCCACCATGCGCCAGTTGGCCCCGGTGATGCTGTTTCAGTGGTACGCGATCTTTTGCTACTGGCAATACATCGTGCTGTCGCTGTCGACCACGTTGTTCGGCACCACCGACCCCACCTCGCATGGTTTCCGCGAGGCCGGCCTGGTCAATGGACAGATCGGCGGGTTCTATAACTTCGTTGCGTTTCTGGCGGCGTTTGCGATGGTGCCGGTGGTGCGTCGCTTCGGTCCCAAGTACACGCATGCGGCCTGCCTGGTCGCCGCCGGTATCGGCATGTGGCTGCTGCCTGGCATCGAAAATCGCTGGCTGATGCTGCTGCCGATGATCGGCATTGGCCTGGCCTGGGCCAGCATGATGGGCAACCCGTATCTGATGCTGGCCGACAGCATCCCGTCCGAGCGCACCGGCGTGTACATGGGCTTGTTCAACCTGTTCATCGTGCTGCCGATGCTGATCCAGATCGTCACCTTGCCGCTGTATTACGAGCATGTGCTGCACGGCGACCCGCGCAACGTGGTCCGTCTGGCCGGCGCGCTGATGCTGGCAGCGGCAGCGGCGATGCTGTGCGTACGGGGCCGCAAGCAGGGGACGAGCCCGGCAGGGGCGTAGCAATGCGGGGCTGACATCGCTGGCTGCCGCAGATGCCAGACGCGAGTGCCTGCCGGGTTGCCTGGGGTGGCGAGTACGGTGGATCGGCTGGCCGCCGGCCCTCATTCGCCCTTCGGGCACCTTCTCCCGCAGGCGGGAGAAGGAAGCGGGTTGCCGGGCTGGTATCTCCCAATCCCGAATCCCGAATCTCCGCCTCACGCCGACTCGCGCACCACCAGCTTCACCGGCATTTCAACCGATTGCACCTGCTCGCCTGCAATCAACGCCAGCAGCCGGTCTACCAACAACCGCGCGGCCAGGCCCAGATCCTGCTGCACGGTGGTCAACGGCGGTTGGCTGTAGGCGGCCAGCGGGATGTCGTCAAAGCCCACCAGCGAAATGTCCTGCGGCACGCGATGGCCGGCCTCGACCAGGGCGCGGATTGCACCCACGGCGATGACATCGGAGGCGGCGAACAGGCCATCGGGCGGGTCGGCTTTCTTGAGCATCGCGCGGGTAAGGCGGTAGGCATCTTCGCTGACGAAATGGCTGCGCGCGTGCAGCCGCGTATCGAATTCCAGCCCGTGTCGCTCCAGCGCGTGGCGATAGCCGGCAAACCGCGGTGCCACCTCGGGCAATTGGTCGTCGCCCAGAAAGGCGATGCGCTGGCGGCCGCTGGCGATGAGATGGTCGGTGGCGAGCACGCCGCCCTGGAAATTGTCGCTACCCACGCTGATGTACGACTGCCCATCGATGCGGCTGCCCCATACCGCCATCGGCAGGCCGTCGCGTGCGGCTGCATCCAGCGCGGCGTGTTCGGAACTTTGCCCCAGCACGATCACGCCGTCGGAGCGGCTGCCGCGCGCGAGTTGTTCCACCCAGCCATCCTGATGCCGGTCCAGTTTGGAGAGCAGCATGCTGTAGCCGCGTCCGGTGAGTTCTTCGGCCAGCAGCGCCAGCATGGTCATCAGGAACGGGTCCGAAAGCGGCTGATCCAGCGCATGCATCATCGGCACTGCCACGCTCACGGTGTTGGAGCGTTTGGCGCGCAGGCTGCGTGCCACCGGGTCGACCTGGTAGCCGGCATCGGCCGCAATCTGCTTGATGTAGGCGCGCGTGCGTTCGGCCACGACCGGGCTGCCGGCCAGGGCCCGCGACACGGTGGACTCGGACACGCCCGCCATGCGCGCGATGTCGGCCATCTGCGGACGGGCAGTGAGCGTGGTGCGGTCTGAAGGTTTGGCCATGGCAGCGCGCTGCGGAAAAGCCAGAGTGTAATCAGTTCGCACTAGAGGCGGGTTGTTCGCACGGTGGCGGCTGCTTGCGCGCGCGGGCGCGGCGCACACGCGCACGCGCACGGATCTGCTGGCCTTGTGGGCGCTGCCGCAGATCGGGCGCCGGACGTGCGGGGCAGGTGGGCAGCGAGACATGCAGCGGTGCGCGGCGAGAGCGTGTTGTCGTACAGCGCAACCGACCTCGTTTGCGCGCTCGCTCAGCCCATGTAGAGCCCGCCATTCACCGCGTAATCGGCGCCGGTGACATAGGCGGCCTCATCGGAGGCGAGCCAGGCGCACAGTCCGGCAACTTCGGCCGGTTTGCCGAGCCGGCGCACCGGCACCGAGGTGGCCAGGCGATCGAGCACATCCGGCGGAAAGCTGCTGATCGAGGCGCTGGCGATATAGCCGGGCGAGATGGTGTTGACGGTGACCCCGCGCGAGGCGACCTCTTGCGCCAACGCACGGCTGAAACCATGCATCGCCGCCTTGGCGGTGGCGAAATTGATCTGGCCGATCTGCCCCTTGTGCGCGCTGACCGAGCCGATATTGACGATGCGCCCCCAGCCGCGCGAGGTCATGCCATCGACCACCTGCTTGGTGATGTTGAACAACGAATGCAGGTTGCTGGCGATCACCGCATTCCAGTCGTCGCGGCTCATCTGCCGGAACAAGGTGTCGCGGCTGCCGCCGGCATTGTTGACCAGCACATCGATCTCGCCGACTTCGGCCTTGACCTTGGCGAACGCAGCCACGGTGGATTCCCAATCGGCGGCATTGCCTTCGGATGCCACGAAATCGAAGCCCAACTCGCGCTGCTCGCGCAGCCACGACGCCTTGCGCGGCGAATTGGGCCCGCAACCGGCAACCACGGTGTGCCCGCTGCGCGCCAGTTTCTGGCAGATCGCGGTACCGACACTGCCCATGCCACTGGTGACGTATGCGATGCGGAGAGTCATTGGGTGTCACTCCTTCGGAGTTGGGATTCGGGATTGGGGATGACGGGATTCGCAATAGCGGGCAGCGGTATTCGCTTTTGCGAATCCCCAATCCCGAATGCCGAATCCCGGCGCGCGGCTAGCGCGCCAAAGGGAACAGACCAAACAACAACCCGCCGCCCAGCATCAATAGCGAAATCAGCACCGCCCACTTGAGCGTGAAGCGTTGATGGTCGGCGAAGTCGACCTTGGCCAGGCCGACCAGCAGATAGGTCGAGGGCACCAGGGGGCTGAGCAGGTGCACCGGCTGGCCGGCAAGCGAGGCGCGGGCCATTTCCACCGGGGTGATGCCATAGTGGCCGGCCGCTTCGGACAGGATCGGCAGCACGCCGAAATAAAACGCGTCGTTGGACATGAAGAACGTAAACGGCATGCTGACGATCGCCGTGATCACCGCCAGATACGGGCCCCAGCTGTCGGGAATGACGGCCAGAAAACTGCGCGACATCGCTTCGACCATGCCGGTGTTGGACAGGATGCCGGTGAAGATGCCCGCAGCGAAAATCAGCGACACCACCGACAGCACGTTGCCGGCGTGATTGACCAGGCGGCGGCGCTGCTCGGCGAGGTTCGGGTAGTTGATCATCAGCGCCAGCGCAAAGCCGATCATGAACAACACCGGCATCGGCAGCACGCCCACCACCAGCGCGCCCATCAGCGCCAGGGTCAGGATCAGGTTCACCCACAGCAGCTTGGGCCGCTTCATGTCTTCGGTGTCTTCCACGCGCGGCAATGCGTCGTTGTCTTCCGGGATGCTGGTGTCCAGCCAGTTGCCGTCCGCCGGCAGGCGCACCACGCCCAGGCGGCGACGTTCGCGCATGCCCAGATACCAGGCCAGCGTGAGAATGCCGGCGATCGCCAACACCATGGCCGGCACCAATGGCACGAACACATCGGCCGGATCCACATGCAGCGCGGTAGCGGCACGCGCGGTGGGGCCGCCCCACGGGGTCAGGTTCATCACGCCGCTGGACAGGATGGTGACGCAGGTGAGGTTGAGCGCGTTCATGCCCAGGCGCTGGTACAGCGGCAACATCGCAGAGACGGTGATCATGTAGGTGGTGGAGCCGTCGCCGTCGAGCGAGATCAGCAGCGCCAGGATCGCTGTGCCCATCACGATCTTCAGCGGATCGCCCTTGACCAGGCGCAGGATGCGGCCGACCAGCGGATCGAACAGCCCGGCATCGATCATCACCCCGAAATACAGGATGGCGAACATCAACATGACGCCGGTGGGCGCGATCTTCTTGATGCCTTCGAGCATCATCTCGTTGATGCCGGTGCCGAAGCCGCCCAACAACGCGAACACGATCGGCACCGTGATCAGAGCTACCAGCGGCGACAACCGCTTGCTCATGATCAGGTACATGAAGGTGATCACCATTCCGAAACCGAGCGCGGTCAGCATGCGGGAGAATCCTTTGAGGCGTACGGCAGGGGGAGAGTGGAGCTCAGCGTTGCGCAAGGTGCGCAGCGCCGACGATGCAGGTATGCGGTTGCTGCTGGACGTACGCGAGCTAGCGCAAGCGCGGCGTTGCGCGCGTACCTGCCGCGGTAGCGGCGCGTTGCGCCGCTATGCGCGAACAGCGTGCGCACGTCGGTGTTTCTGATTGCCGACACGATGCAGTTGCGCATCAGAAGTCGTACTGAAAGCGGCCGGTTACCGCCAGCGTGTGGTCGACCACTGCGTTGGCGATGCGATCGCGGTTGTGGCTATCGATCACGTTGAGCATCACGCGCAGGTTCGGCTTGAAATACCAGTTGCCGCCCAGCGTCCACGACTGCGTGCTTGCGTTGATGAAGTCCGGTTGCCTGTCCAGATGCTGGCCGCCACGCATGTAGTCGTAGCGCAATGCCAGCTCGAACGCACCGGAGGGGCGGTTGGGCGTGGCGATGCGGCTGAAGCGGCCGGTCTTGCGGTCGTACCCGCGCGATTCGCCGGTGACGAACCAGCTGACCAGCCCATAGCTGGCCAACACCTTGGCGTGCTGCGCGCCATCGTCGAGCAGGCCACCGCTGAATTCGCTCTGCCACGACCACGGGCCGAGCACTTCTGCATATTCCAGCGACCATTTGTCGAAATCGGTATCGCGGCCATCGGCAAAGCGCGCCAGGGTGATGCGGCTATTGTTGGCCAGATCGTTTTCCGGACGTGGGCGGATCAGCAGCGATGAAGCGCCCCCGCTGCCCGGATGCGAATAGCGCTCGTGCGCCAGCGAGACACCCAGGTGGCGCAAGCGCGCCTGGCCCATCTCCGGCGCGTAGGTCAGGCGCGTGCCGAGCGCACCGCCCTTGGTCGAAGAATTGTCGATGCTTTCCAGGCTGTAGGCGGACGTTGACCAGGTTGCATTCGGGCGACTGGTCTGCCAGGAAATGGCCTTGCGGTAGATCGGCGCCAGCGTGGTCGAGGCGTAGCCGCGTTCCAGGAACGGGCCGTAGTTGGAGCCGGTGCGATCGTCGAGCGAGAAGTACTGCTTGAATTGGCCAACGGTCAACGTACCGGCCGAGAACTTCTTGGCGATATAGACATCGCGCGCCAGGATGCCGCGGCTGCCCGCCTCGTATTGCAGGCCGGCGAAATCCGCCTCGGCCTTGTAGTTGAAACCGTAGAACTTGCCGGACACGTCCAGCCACACGCGGCGGAACTGGGTGTCGTTGTGCTCGCGTGCACCACGGTCGTCGTTGTCGAACATGGTGAAGTCCCAATGCACGCGCCCGCCCACTTCGGCAGTGACCGGGCCGGCCTCGTCGGCTGCATGTGCCGCCGGTGCCAGGCAGATCGCCGCGCAGGCGCCCAAGGCACGCAAACGCAAGGTGTCGTTGCTCACAGACCCTCCCAGGTACAGGTGTGAATCACGTTTGGCAATGCACCGCACAACCGCCGCGGCGCGTTGGCAGCAGCCTAGTCCGGCGAAGCTGTCATGGACCTGTCGTTTGGGGGCGGGGATTGGGGAGTCGGGATTTGGGATTCGTAAAAGCAGAGTTGCAACAGCGGCGAGCTTTTGTACGCGTGGCCTGTTACCTTCCGGCCGCGACCAACCGCTGTTCCGAATCCCCAATCCCTATTCACGAATCCCTGCCCCATGCGCCTTCTGCTGGTCGAAGACAATGCCGATCTCGCCGATGCCATCGTGCGGCGCATGCGCCGTAGCGGACATGCGGTGGATTGGCAGGCCGATGGGTTGGCGGCGGCCAGCGTGCTGCGGTATCAGAGCTTCGATCTGGTGGTGCTGGACATCGGTCTGCCCAAACTCGATGGGCTGCGGGTGCTGGCCGGCATGCGCGAGCGGGGCGATACCACGCCGGTGCTGATGCTGACTGCGCGCGATGGCATCGAAGACCGCGTGCAGGCACTGGATGTCGGTGCGGACGATTACCTGGGCAAGCCGTTCGACTTTCGTGAGTTCGAAGCGCGTTGCCGCGTGTTGCTGCGGCGTAACCGGGGGCAGGCCAGCGAGGTGGTGCAGATCGGCGGATTCGTCTTCGACAATGCCGCGCACACGCTGCTGCTGGATGGCGTGCCGATCGAGTTGCCCAATCGCGAATATCGCCTGTTCGAGATCCTGATCGGACGGCTCGGACAGGTGGTTGGCAAGGACGAGATCGGCAACGGCTTGTTCGGCTTCGACGACGACGCCGGCCCCAATGCGATCGAGCTGTATGTCGGCCGGCTGCGGCGCAAGCTGGCCGCCGCGCCGTTGCGTATCGTCACCGTGCGCGGTGCCGGTTACAAACTCGAAGAAGCCGACCCGCATGCGCCGGTGGAGCCGGGCGCCGATGGCTGAGCCGCTGGTGGTGGCACCGTCGATCCGGCGCACCTTGCTGCTGTACCTGGGCAGCCTGTCGCTGCTGGGTGCGGTGGTGCTGTTCTTTGCCGCACGCGATTACGGCGAGCGGGCGGCCAATCGGTCCTACGATCACCTGCTGGTGTCCTCGGCGCTGTCGATCATCGACAGCGTGGCGTTGGTCGGCGGTGACTGGCAGGTGGATCTGCCGTATGCCTCGCTGGATCTGCTCGGCATGGCGCCGGAAGACCGCGTGTTCTATCGCGTGTTCGATGCGCAGGGCCGCACCATCACCGGCGAAGACACGCTGCCGCCGCCGCCGCGTGCGCCCCGCGACGAGCGGCCGCTGCTGTTCGATGCGCAGTACAGCGGCGAGCCGGTGCGCTTTGCGGTGGTGATGCATCGGGTGGCGTCGGCCTCGGGGCAGGGCGAGGTGCGCGTGCAGGTGGGCCAGACCCGGCGCGCACGCGATGCGGTGGCGCGCGATGTGGTGCTCAACGCCTTGGTGGCGATCGGCGTGCTGTCGCTGCTGGCGCTGGGCCTGGTGTGGCTGGGGGTCTACCGCGCGTTGCGGCCGCTGCAGCGCATCGAGCGCGATCTGTCGCGGCGCGAACCCTCCGACCTCAAGCCGCTGAACGTGCCGGCGCCGCAGGAAATGCAGTTGATGGTGACCGCGCTCAACCGGTTCATGGCGCGGCTATCGTCCAGCAACGAAACCCTGCGCGCCTTCATGGCCGAAGCCGCGCACCAGATGCGCACACCACTGGCGGCCTTGCGCGCGCAGGCGCAGCTGGCGATGGACGACGACGACCCGCACGAGATGCAACGCAGCCTGGTGGCGATCGAGCGCAACGCCAGCCATATGAGCCGGCTGCTCAATCAGTTGCTCAGCGATGCCAGCGTGATCCACCGCGCCAACCTGCAGCGCTTTGCCACCGTGGATCTGGCCGATGTACTGCATCAGGCCCTGCACGAAGCGCTGCCGCGCAGCCCAGGCGCACCGCGCGTGCAGCTGGCGATCGACCCGAAACCGGCGCTGCTGCGCGGCGATGCCTTGCTGCTCCGCGAGGCGCTGAAAAACCTGATCGACAACGCCTGCAAATACGGTGCCGGTGCCCCGCTGCAGGTGGCGCTCACCAGCGACGGCAACCACCACGTGCTGACCATTGCCGATCATGGCCCGGGCATTCCGGCGGCCGAAGCCGAGCGTGTGTTCGAGCGTTTCGTGCGGGGGGCGGATGCCCCGGCCGGCGGCGCCGGGCTGGGGTTGGCCATCGTCAAGCGCGTGGTGGAAGCGCATGGCGGGCGCATCGATCTGTCCAACCGCATCGGTGGCGGCTTGATCGCCTCGCTGCATTTTCCCGGAGGAGACGCGTGATGCGGGCGATGTGGATGCTGCTGTTGCTGCTGGTCCATGGCCTCGCCTGCGCGGCGCCCGGCGATGTGCGGCGCTTTCCTGCACAGGGCCCGGTGCGTGTGCAGCTGCGCGTGCAGGGCTCCACCGACCTGGAAGTGTTCGGCGCAGTCATCCGGGATTACCAGCGGCTGCATCCGGGCACCGAGGTGATCTACGAAGACGTGATTGCCTGGGACATCTATGACCGTTATCTGCACCCAGGCCATGGCGCACCTGCTGCAGACATGCTGATCAGCGCCAGCATGGATCTGCAGACCAAACTGGTGAACGACGGCCACGCGTTGGCGCATCGCTCCGCACAGACCGAAGCCTTGCCGGCGTGGGCGCAATGGCGCCATGAAGTGTTCGGCATCAGCTACGAGCCGGTGGCCATCGTCTACAACACGCGCAAGCTGGATGCCGCCCGCGTGCCGCGCACGCGCCGGCAGTTGCTGGCGTTGTTGCGCGCGCCCGATGCACCGCTGCGCGGCAAGGTCGGCACCTACGATGTCGAACGCAGCGGCGTGGGGTATCTGTTCGCGACCCAGGACGGCCAGGTGGGCAGTATCGCCGGCGCGCTGCTCGCGGCGCTGGGGGCCAACCGGGTGGTATTGGAGGAGCGCACCGGCAGCCTGCTCGACCGGGTCAGCCGTGGCGAGCTCCTGCTGGCCTACAACGTGCTTGGCTCCTACGCGCAGGCCCGCATCGATGCGGGCGCGCCGCTGGGCATCGTGCAGCCGCAGGACTACACGCTGGTGGCGCTGCGCACGGCGGTGATCCCCAAGACGGCGCCGCATGCGCCGGAGGCGCGCCGGTTTCTGGACTACCTGCTTTCGCCGCGCGGCCAGCAGGTGCTGTCGCGCGAGGCGCGGCTGATGCCGATCCTGCCGGCCGCCGGTGGCCGCGGCGGTTCGGCGCAGCCACCGTTCCGCCCGATCCCGCTCGGCCCCGGTCTGCTGGTGTATCTGGACAAGCTCAAGCGCCGCCAGTTCCTGGACGCCTGGCGGGCGAGCACGCAGCCGCCGCGTTAGAGCGTGTGATGCACGTTGAGATGAGATGCGTTGGCCGTCAGCGGTGTGGAGCGGCCACCGCTTGGCTTGTCTTGGCGCCAGCCAAGCCGGCGCCACGCAGCACCCGCTCCGTGCCGCTGACGGCCAACCCTCCGCTTCGCACTCACTTCAACGTACATGACACGCTCTAGTGCAAGGCATCGGCGGCGGCGCTGTGCCAGACTTGGCGCATGGCTGATCTCACCATTCTCGTCGCCGACGACCACCCGCTGTTCCGCGCCGCCGTCATCCACGTGCTGCAGCAGACCCTGCCGCAGGCCAACGTGGTGGAAGCCTCCAGCGCTGCCACCCTGAGTGCCATGCTGCGTTCGCATCCGCAGGCCGAGCTGGTGCTGCTGGATCTGGCCATGCCCGGTGCACGCGGTTTTTCGGCGTTGTTGCACGTGCGTGGCGAACACCCGGACATTCCGGTGGTGGTGATCTCCTCCAACGATCATCCGCGTGTGATCCGGCGTGCGCAGCAGTTCGGCGCGGCCGGGTTCATTCCCAAATCCACGCCGGCCGAATCGATCGGCACCGCGGTGGCCAGCGTGCTGGAAGGCGGCACCTGGTTCCCGCCGATGACCGCCGAGCGTTCGGAGGCCGACGCACAACTGGCTTCCAAACTCGCCCAGCTCACGCCACAACAGTTCCGTGTGCTGCTGAGCCTGGCCGATGGCCTGCTCAACAAGCAGATCGCGCACGAACTGGGCCTGGCCGAGAACACCGTCAAGGTGCATGTCACCGCGATCCTGAAAAAGCTCGACTGCTACAGCCGCACCCAGGCCGCGGTGTTGGTCAAGGCGCTGGAGCCGGAAGGCGAGGGCTGAGCTAGCCTGCGCAACGGGTGGCCGCGCATTGCCGTCTGCAGCCCACATGACACATCCCGCAGAACGCATGCAGGCATTGCGCCTGCGCATCAAGAGCGGCTGGCAAAACGCAGCGAGCAGTCGTCAGGTGAGCATGGACTGCGTACTCAGACCCTCAGTGCACGCACAGCTACATGTGGCAGCGAGCACCAGCCGCATGGCGACTGCCGCAGTGTCTATTGGCTCTAGGCCGGCGGCTGCCGATAGAACACCATGCCGCCATGATGCAGCTCGTCGTCGGTGACGAAGCGGCCATCGGCGGTGAAGCCGGTGTCGTCCCAGTATTCGATGTGAGTGCCGGTGATTTCGTAACGGCCCTGGTAGGCGCTTTGGCGCGTGCCGCGGGCCTCGTCGTAGCGGCCGTTCGGCAGGAGTTCCTGCCGGATCCGTCCGTCGCCGGTGACCCACATGCCGAGATAGGGGTGTGCTTGCATCGGATGTCCTGGTTGCTGGGTCGCGATAGTGGTCGGCGCCTTAGGCGGTTGCGCAGCTGCCGCGAACGGGCAGGCGAGCGCCGAGCCGGCGCCCAGCGCCACCGCGATGGCGGCTTTCATCGGCCTGTCGCTCATGGGCTGGCCCTGCGTTGCATTTGGCTGCGACCGCGCTGCAGCACGGCGTCGTAGGCGGGCAGGTCCAGGAACGCGTTGACCTCGACCGCCTTGCCACCGGCCATCCGCATGATCCATGCGTAGCGATTGCGATAGCTGCCGCCATCGCGCAGCGTGGCCACGCCTTCCCACTGCACGATGACGTGCTCGCCATCGGCCCAGATGCGTTGCTGCACGGGCCGCAGTGGCGAGGCCAGGCGCTCGCTCAGCGGACGCACCGCGGCGTCGACCAACACCTCGCGACCACGCAAGGTGCCGGCGCTCGGACCGGAGCCTTCGATGGTCCACACCACCTCGGGCGACAGCAGCGTCTCGAAGATACCGCTGCCCCCGTTTCGCCACTGCGCAAAGGCCGCTTCGACGATGCGCTTGTTGCAGATGGGCACGAGTTGCTCTGCGCAGGTGTCTGTGGATGCAGCATCCTTGGATGTGGCGCCGGCATTGCCTGCGAACGCTGCGGCGACAAGCAGCGCTGCCGCAGCGAGGGTTGAAAGTCTGGTCATGGCTGCTCCGTGGTGGTTAGGTGCGCAGCTGCACGTGATGGGTGCCGTAGATCAACTGCTGCGCCATCGGCCTGCCGATGAAGCGTTCGGGGAAGATCGGCGGCACTGCGCTGACCGCGTCCAGGCGCGCGACATGCGCGTCGCTGAGCACGATCTCCAGCGCGCCGAAGTTGTCTTCGGCCTGCTGCAAGGTGCGTGCGCCCATCACCGGCGACACGACGGCCGGGTTGCGCAAGGTCCAGGCCAGCGCCACCTGCGAGCGCGATGCGCCCAGTTCATCGGCGACCGCACCGACCACATCGGCGATCTCCAGCGCGCGTGCATTGAGATGCCCGGTCGAGGCGATCACGCCCTTGCGGCTGCTCGACACCTCTGCCGCATTGTCGTCGGTCAGATCGGCGCGGCTGTATTTGCCGGTGAGGATGCCACCGCCCAGCGGCGACCACGGCAACACGCCCAGGCCGAGTTCGCGCGCCATCGGCAGCAGCTCGTGTTCGACGCTGCGTTCGACCAGGCTGTACTCGATCTGCAGCGCCACCAACGGCGACCAGCCGCGCAGGTCGGCCAGGGTCTGCAATTGCGCCACGCGCCAGGCCGGCGTATTGCAGATGCCCAGATAAAGCACCTTGCCCGATTGCACCAGATGCTCCAGCCCGCGCATCACCTCGTCCGGTGCGGTGGTGAAGTCCCAGGCGTGCAGGTACAGCAGGTCGATCCGGTCGGTGGCAAGTTGGCGCAGGCTGGTTTCAACCGAGCGAATCAGGTTCAGGCGATGATTGCCGCCGGAATTGATGTTGTCCGCATCGCGCGCCATGGTGAATTTGGTGGCCAGCACGAAGCGTTCGCGTCGGTCCTTGATCAACTCGCCGAGGATGCGTTCGGAGCCGCCGTTGGTGTAGTTCACTGCGGTGTCGATGAAGTTGCCGCCGCGGTCGGCATAGGCGTCGAAGATGCGTTTGGCTTCGCCTGCATCTGCGCCCCAGCCCCAGGCTTCGCCGAAGGTCATGGTGCCCAGCGACAGGGGCGAGACGCGCAGGCCGGAGCGGCCGAGCAGGCGGTAGTGGTCCAGTGAGCGTGGCTGATGCATGCGTGATGTCTCCCGGTAGCGACGTGGTGCGTGTTGCCAGCCACTGTGCCGCGGCGCGGGGGGCGAGCGTGAGCCTGGTTATCCGGCATCCTTGCCTGATCGTCCGAATGGCCGCGGCCAGTCATGGCTGTTCCCATGCCGATGCATGCACTGCGCCCGAATGCAGTGGCTCTCTTGGCGTCAGACGCAGCACCGCAGGCAAGCGTCTATGCTATGGCGACCGCCATCGAACACTGAAGCCGTGGCACCGTGACCATCAAATTCGACCTCAACGATCTGCAGGCATTCCGTGCGGTTGCCGAAAACGGCAGCTTTCGCCGCGCTGCCGAACGCATCCGCATCACGCAACCGGCACTCAGCCGCAGGATCGACAAGCTCGAGTCGGCGTTGAACGTCAAACTGTTCGAGCGCACCACGCGCAAGGTCACGCTCACCACCGTCGGCCAGGCGTTCATGCCGCAGGTCGAGCGCATGCTCGACGATCTGGACATGGCGCTGATGAGCATCGGCGATGCAGGGTCCAGCAGGATGGGCACGGTGACCGTGGCCTGCGTGCCGTCTGCGGCGTACTACTTCATGCCGCAGGCGATCCACGGGCTGCATCAGTTGTTTCCCAAGATCCGCATCCGGCTGTTCGACGGCAGCGCCAGTCATGTCAGTGCGGCAGTGGCCTCCGGCGAAGCGGATTTCGGGGTCAGCTTCAGCGGCAACCTGGCGCCGGAGGTGGAGTTCGAACCGTTGTTGCAGGAGCGCTATGTGATTGCCTGCCGCCAGGACCATCCGCTGTCCGGGCGCGCACAGGTCAGCTGGCAGGAGGCCTACGGTTACGACTACATCACGCTGGACAAGACATCGGGCAACCGGCTGGTGCTGGATCGGGCGCTGGCTGCATTCACGCCGGACAAGCCGAGCATCTGCGAGACCCGGCATGTCACCACGTTGCTGGGGTTGGTGGAGGCCGGCGTCGGTATTGCCGCCGTGCCGTCGATTGCCATGCCGTCCGGCCCGCATCCGGTGCTGGCGGCGGTGCCGCTGGTCGAACCGGAGGTGTCGCGCAACGTGGGGCTGCTGAAACGTCGCGGACGCACGCTGACACCGACCGCGCTGGAACTGGCGGAACTGGTGCGACGGATGCCCGCACGTTCAGGGTGACACCGGGTCCAGGCCGGTCGCGCGCGCCACCGCCTGCGCATTACCCGACTGCAGGTACGCAAGCAGGCGCTTGGCCGCCTCGGGATGCTCCGCGTTGACCGGAACGCCCGCCGCATAGCGCGTGATCGACTGCAGCGGTTCGGGGATCTTGCCGACAAACTCCACGCCTGCCACCGGAAGCAGCTCGGCCACCTGCTGAAAGCCGAGCTGATAGCTGCCATCGGCCACCACCGTGCCCACCGGGATGCGCGGAATCTTCTTGCTCTTGGCCATCATCGGGCCCTGGATCTGCAACTTTTTGAATAACGTGGTTTCGATGTGGACGCCGCTGGCGCTGTCGGAATAGGCCACCGAATCGGCGTGCAGCAGCGTCTGTTTGAAGTGCTCGACGCTGTCGATCTTGGGTTTGGGTGCACCGCTGCGCACCACCATGCCGATCCTGGAATCGGCCAGTTCCACCCGCGATGCCGGGTCGACCAAGCCTGTGTCGATCAGCGTCTGCAGCGCGCTGCCGACCATGATCACCACATCGGCATGCTCACCGCGTGCAAGCCGGTTGGGAATGGCTTGTGGCGTTTCGCCCATCGAAGGACCGAGAAGGGTGGTGACCTTCACCCCGGTCTGCTTGGTGTATTGCGGCGCCAGGCGATCGAAGGCGGCCGTGAAACCGCCGGAGGTCATCACGGTCAACTCCTGTGCGCCCGCCGCTGTGGACAGCAGAACCGTTGCAACGATCGCAGCCAACCATTTTTTCCACCTGCTCCGCATCATTTCGTCGCTCCTGCCGCAGCATCCAGGCCGGTCGCCGTCGCTGGATTGCCTTGGCGGCGATACAGAAACAGCGTGGCCCCCAGCGCGCACGCCGACGCGAAGACCAGCCAATAGCCGGGCGCCGCCTTGTCGCCGGTGACATGGATCAGCCAGGTGGAGATCACCGGCGTAAAACCGCCAAACACCGCGGTTGCCAGGCTGTAGGCGAGCGAGAATCCCGCAACCCGCACATGCGCCGGCATCCGTTCGGTGAGCGCCGGGATCATGGCGCCGTTGTAGAGGCCATAGATGAAGGACAGCCACAGCAGCGCCTGCAACATATGCGTAAAGCTCGGTGCGGCCGCAAGCAACGCGAGCACCGGATAGGCCGTCGCGATGCACACCACCGCCATGGTCACCAGCAGCGGCTTGCGGCCGAAGCGGTCGCTGAGTGCGCCGCCGATGGGGAGCCAAATGAAATTGGACACGCCCACCAGCAGCGTCACGATCAATGCATCGCCGGTGCTGAGTTTGAGCACGGTCTTGCCGAACGTCGGTGCGTACACGGTGATCAGATAGAACGCGGTCGTCGTCAGCGCGACCATCAAGCCGCCGGCAATCACGATGCCGGCATTGTTCGCCAGCCCGCGCATCACTTGCTTCATCGTGACCGGCTGCCGGCGCTGCGCAAATTCGGCAGTCTCTTCCAGGCTTCGCCGCAGCAAGAAGATGAAAGGGATGATGACGCAACCGATGCCGAACGGAATCCGCCAGCCCCATTGCGCCAGATCCTGCGGCGCCATCAGCTGGTTGAGCGCAAACCCGATCGCGGCCGCCGCGACGATGGCAAGCTGCTGGCTGGCCGATTGCCAACTGGCATAGAAGCCGCGCCGGCCCGGTGTCGCCATCTCGGCCAGATACACCGACACGCCGCCCATTTCCGCGCCGGCCGAAAAGCCCTGCAGCAAGCGCCCGAGCAGCACCAGGGCCGGGGCCCACAAGCCGATGCTGGCGTAGCCTGGCACCAGCACGATCAGCACGGTACCGCTGGCCATGATCGCCAAGGTGACGATCAGGCCTTTGCGGCGCCCGACATCGTCGATGTAGGCACCCAGGATCACCGCACCCAGCGGCCGCATCAGAAAGCCCGCGCCAAACACGGCGAAGGTCATCATCAGGGACGCGAATTCGTTGCTCGCCGGGAAGAAGGCCGCGGCGATCTGCGTTGCGTAAAAACCGAACAGGAAGAAGTCGAACTGCTCGAGGAAGTTGCCCGAGGTCACCCTCAGCACCATCCCGAGTTTGGACTGTTGCGTTGCCTCACCGCTGGAACTGTGCATAAATCGCCCTCCACGATAGGTATGCATGGACGTCTGACACCTGAGGCACTCGATTCTGGTCCAGATGGTCGATGTTGATAATTGCTGCTTTCTCATCGATTGATGCGCGTTGAACATCGGCCCGCGCGGCTGCAGTGCGCGACGCGCAGTACCCTCGCCACGATGCGCATGCCGCATTCGCCAGCGGCCGCTGGCGTTGCCGCCTGACCTGAAGGTCGATCCGTCCATGCCGTCGCCGCAGGTGCGCTGGCGGCCTGCCGATGTGCCGATTAGATTGGTGCGTGCGCTGCCGGTCTTGGGCGCGTGAGAGCAAGCAGGCAGCGCTGGCAGCGCGCTACCCGCGCCGCATCAACATCTGCGTCACCAGCGCACGCAAGGCAGGCGGGCGGACCGGTTTGGACAAAAATCCCCAACCCAGATCCAGCGCATGCTCGCGCAGGACAGGGTCGGGTTCTGCGGTGACCAGGATCACCCGTGGCTCGCGTTGCCAGCGTTCCACCAACTGCGACAGCAGCATGGGGCCGTGGTGTGCGCCCATGCGCACATCCAGCAGCAGCAGTTCCGGCACCTCCTCGGCATTGGCAGCGCTCAATGCCTCATCCGGGCCGCCGGCGAAATCCACGCGGCATTCCCAGCGTTCCAGCAGCGTGCGGGTGGCTTCGCACACCAATGGCTCATCGTCCACGCACCATACCCGGCAGCCGTGCAGGATGGGGTCGTTGCCGTGTTCGGCAGTGCTGGCCGCCGCTGGCAGTTGCCGAGCGATGGCGGTGCGATCGCCCAGCGGGGCAGTCACCGAAAACACGCTGCCGGCGCCCAGGGTGGAACGCAGCCCGATGCGATGTCCGAGCAGACGGCCGATGCGCTCGACGATGGCCAGGCCCAGGCCTGCGCCGCGATCGTTGGCCACGCCGTCGTCCAGGCGGCGGAATTCTTCGAAGATTTCGTGTTGCAAGGCGTCGGGGATGCCGGGGCCCTGGTCGTGCACTTCGATACGCAGCCAGCCGCCACGGCGACGGCAGCCGATCAGCACGCGCCCGCGCGGCGTGTAGCGGATGGCGTTGGACAGAAAGTTCTGCAGGATGCGGCGCAGCAGGTTTTCATCGCTCAATACCACCGCCGAGGTCGGCACCGATTCCAGCACCAACCCGCGGTCTTCGGCCAGGATGCCGAAGTCGCGCGCCAGGGTGTCCAGCAAGGGCGCAAGCGCAAAGTCGCGCACCTGGGTCTTCAGGCTGCCCGCTTCCAGGCGCGAGATGTCGAGCAGGCTGTTGAGGATGGCGTCCTGCGCAGCCAGTGCACCGTCGATGTTGTCGACCACGCGTGCGCTGCCAGCCTCGCGCACTTGCCCGCGCAGCACCGAGACGAACATGCGCGCGGCGTTGAGGGGCTGCAGCAGGTCGTGCACCGCCGAGGCGACGAAGCGGGTCTTGTAGCGGTTGGCGCTTTCGGCTTCGCGCTTGGCCGCCGCCAGGTCGCGGGTGCGCTCGGCCACGCGGTGTTCCAGCGCGTCGGCCAGCGAACGCAGTTCGCGTGCGGCGTTCTTGTAGCTGGTGATGTCGGCGTAACTGGTGACAAAGCCGCCATCGGGCAGCGGATTGCCGCGGATTTCCAGCACGGTGCCGTCTTCTTTTTCGCTCTCGCGCATATGCGGCTTGCCGCTGCGTAAATGATTCAGGCGCCGCTCGATCGCCGCCTCGATCGGCCCCGGCCCCAGCAGGCCGCGGCGTGCATTGAAGCGGAACAGGTCTTCGATCGGTCGGCCGATCTTGAGCAGTTCCGGCGGGAACCGGAATAGCTCCACATAGCGCGAATTCCACGCCACCAGGTTGAGCGCCTCGTCGATCACCACCACGCCTTGCGGCAGATGTTCCAGGCTGCGGCTCAGGCCGGCATTGGCCTGCTGCGCGGCGGTCACCACGCCGTCCTGGGCCGTGCGCAGTTCTTCGGCGTGTTGCTGCAGCAAGGTTTCCAGTTCGTGCCGGCTGCGCTGGCGTAGCGCCGACAGCCGCCGCCGTTGCTGCACGAACAACCACAGCAGTGCCAAGGCCAGCCACGCGCCGGCGGCGGCAATCGCCGCGGCGCGGCCGGCAGCGGCGCTGGCGCGGGTGTCGTGCAGCAGATGCAGGCGCCAGCCGCTTTCGGGCACTTCCAGGGTCTGCCACAGCACCTGCGCACCGAGCGGCGGGTCGCGCACGTCGGCCAGCACGCCGCCGTACCCGGTCTGCTCGATCAGCCGGCGCCGCAGCGGCAGCAATTCCTGGTCGGCGTACTGGCGGGTGCTCTGCAGTTCGCGGCGATCGCGGTCGCTGAGCGGGGCCAGCACGCGGTAGCGCCACTCCGGCTGGCTGGCCAGAAACACCACATCGTGCGCGTCCGACGCCAGCACGATATCCGGGGTCTGCAGCCACTCGCGCTCCAGCGCAGCCAGCGCGATCTTGATCACCACCACGCCCTGCGCCCGGCCGGCGCCATCGACAATGGCCTGCGACAGGAAGTAGCCTGGCTCGCTGGTGGTCATGCCGATGCCGTAGAAGCTGCCGCTGCCGGTGGCCAGCGCCTGCTGGTAATACGGACGGAAGGCGTAATCCACGCCCACGTTGCTCCGTGGCGCCCGCCAGTTGCTGGCGGCCAGTGCCACGCCGTCATGGTTGATCAAGGTCAGCGTGGACGACTGCGTGACATTGTTGGCGCGTTCGAGCTTGCGGTTGAGCGCATCCACCTGTGCCGGCGACAGCGGGCCGGACACGGCCGCGCGCAACTCCGGGTCCAGCGCCAGAATCTGCGGCAACGTGCGATAGCGGTCCACGCGCTGCTGCAGCGCCTGCGCGTAGAGCCGCAGCTGGCGGCGCACGGTGGCGCTTTCATCGTGCAGCGCGCTCTGTTCGACGAAGTGCCCGGCCGCCACCATGGCCACCACCATCCCGCCCAGCACGATGGACAAGGTGAGCAGCAGGCGACGGCGTTGCGATGCGTACATGGGCGCAAGTATGCGGTCTGCTGCCGGATCGCGTAGCCATCAGCGCGTAACGGCCAACAAGAAACGGTTGCGCTCAACTCCAGACAGACGCAGCCGGCGCTCGGTGCCGCATGTGCCACGCGTCGACGACGGTTCCGGGCGCTCGGCCCGCAGTTGCCTGGCCGCTGCTCGCGATCTGTGTCAGCCGCTCATCGCACGCTGAGCAAGCGCCGAATACGACAACGGCCGCACCCGGGATGGATGCGGCCGTGTCGAATGCCTGTGGCGGTGCGATGCCGGCGGCGCGTCAGCGAACCGGCGCGCGGCCATGACGCGGCAGTGCGTCGGCGCGAATCGCCGGCGCGCTGCTTTTGCTCAGTGCAGCTTAGAACTGCACCTGCGCACGCAGTTCCATCACGTGCGGGGTTTCATGCACGCCATTGCGCGAGGAATCCACCCAGCTGTAGTTGGCCTGGAACTTGAAGTGGCTGGTGAGGTACCAGTTGGCGCCGATGGTGGTGTCGTGCTGACGGCCGCCATGCACATTGTTGTCTTCCAGGTTCAGGCGGCTGTAGCGGGCGGTCAGCTCGACCGCGCCGTAGTCGTGCGACGGCTTGATGTTGCCCGGCACGCCGCCGGCATAGCTGCGCGATTCGCCGGTCAGCGTCCAGGTGCCGTAGACGTACTGGCCCTGGGCGATGAAGTGCGGCTGGTTCGCGTTGCGCGCCACTTCGGCACGCAGGGCTTCGCTCTGCAGCGAGAACGGGCCATGGATCCAGACCGCTTCCAGGCCGGTGCGGATCACATGGTCCACATCGAGGATGGTGCCGGTATCGATCAGGCGCACATCGGTCAGGCCGGCTTCCGGGCGCGCACGCAGGCGCACACGCGGGCTGAACGACACGCCGCGGCCGTCGCTGTAACCGCGCGGGTTTTCGATCGAGCCGGCGATGCCCAGGTGCAGCACGTCGCCTTCGGCCTTCATCGGGGTCCATGCCGCGTGCACGGCCTGGGTGGTGCCCGGGTTGTCGCCCTGCAGATCCTTGCCGCCGTACGCGCCGGCCTGCAGCAGGTACTGCTGACGTTCCAGCGTCCATTCCGCGCCGGTACGGCGCCCCTGGAACACCGCCTGGATCGGCAGGCCCAGTTCCATGAAGCTGCCCGCACGCGAGCTCTGCACCGCTTCCAGGCCCACCGGCACCTTCATGTAGCCCAGGCGCACGCGGCCGTAATCCTGGCCGAACAGGGCCTTGGTCTCGAACCGGTAGAACACGTCCAGCCACAGCTTGGACTCGAAGTCGTAGTACACCATGGCGTCGTAGACGCCCTTCTTCTTGATGGTGGCGCCGAATTCCTTGCGGCGGAAGTCGTTGCGGTCTTCCAGGCGGTCGTCGCCGGAGAAGTTGTTGTCGTCGTAGGCGTAGTTGCCGGTCAGGCCAAGCTCGGTGCCGTCACCGAAGGTGTACTTGGTCGGCCAGTTTTCGATCGAGGTGGCTGCATTGGCAGCGGCGGGGACGATGGCAGCAGCCAACGCCAGGACAAGCAGATTGAGGCGCATAGGTATGGTCTTCGGCAATGAAAAGGGGCCGGGCGTCCTGCCATGGCGATCGCAATGAATGTCTTCAGCAAGCGCGCAGGGTCCGGACGACGGCAGCACAGAAACGGTGTCTGCGTTAAACGGAATTAACGGCCGGCGGCGGCGCGGCTGAAGTGTAAGCCCACGTTCAGCCGCTGGACATGGGGTAGTACCAATGGGCTATCGGCCGGGGCTGTGACGTGCGGCCAGAATGCGTGCAACGGGTGCCTGCTCGGCACCCTCTCTCGTCTCTCGGAGTGGTGTCATGCACATCAGCAAGCCTGCCGGCCCCCTGCCGGCATCCGTCCCCTTCTATCGCCAACTGTATTTTCAGGTGGTGGTGGCGATCGTTCTCGGTGCCCTGCTGGGCCATTTCGAGCCCGCCTTCGCCGAAAGCCTCAAGCCGCTGGGCGACGCGTTCATCAAGCTGGTGAAGATGATCATCGCCCCGGTGATCTTCCTGACCATCGTCACCGGCATCGCCGGCATGACCCATCTCAAGACGGTGGGCCGGGTGTTCGGCAAGGCGATGGCCTACTTCCTGTTCTTTTCCACCTTGGCCCTGGTGGTCGGTCTGGTGGTCGCCCATGTGGTGCAGCCCGGCGCCGGCATGAACATCAATCCGGCCGATCTGGACCAGAGTGCGGTCAAGAGCTACGTCGAGAAGTCGCATGACCTGACCCTGGTCGGCTTCCTGATGGACATCATCCCCAACTCGCTGATCGGCGCGTTCACCGGCGATCAGGTCGTCAACGGCAAGCTGACCGGGCCGAACATCCTGCAGGTGCTGTTCGTGGCGGTGCTGTTCGGCGTGTCGCTGGCGCTGGTGGGCGAGCGCGGCAAGCCGGTGCTGAACCTGCTGGAAGCGCTGATCGCCCCGGTGTTCAAGCTGGTGCACATCCTGATGCGTGCCGCCCCCATCGGTGCCTTTGGCGCCATCGCCTTCACCATCGGCAAGTACGGCGTGGAGTCGCTGGTCAACCTGGCCTGGCTGGTGGGTTCGTTTTATCTGACATCCCTGCTGTTCGTGCTGGTGATCCTGGGGCTGGTGAGCCGGCTGTGCGGGTTTTCGGTCCTCAAGCTGATCCGCTACCTGAAGGCCGAGCTGCTGCTGGTGCTGGGCACGTCCTCGTCGGAGTCGGCGTTGCCGTCGCTGATGGAGAAGATGGAAAAGGCCGGTTGCGAGAAGTCGGTGGTGGGCCTGGTGGTGCCAACCGGGTACTCGTTCAATCTGGACGGCACCAACATCTACATGACGCTGGCGGCGCTGTTCATCGCCCAGGCCACCAATACCGAACTGACCCTGGGCCACCAGATCGCATTGCTGGCCGTGGCGATGCTCAGCTCCAAGGGAGCGGCCGGCGTCACCGGTGCCGGCTTCATCACCCTGGCCGCCACGCTGGCCGTGGTGCCTGAAGTGCCGGTGGCCGGCATGGCGCTGATCCTGGGCGTGGACCGTTTCATGAGCGAATGCCGCTCGCTGACCAACTTCATCGGCAACGCGGTCGCCACCGTGGTGGTCTCGCGCTGGGAAAACGCCCTGGACCGCGACCGGCTCAAGCTGGTGCTGGACGGCGGCGAACCGCCGCTGCTGGCCCCGGTCGGCCAACCCGGCGTGGCACCTGCCAGCCTGCGTTGATGCTTCCTACGGCCCTGTCTTCCGTCGGTGTTAGCGACGGGATGCAGGGCCGTTCTTGTTTGGCCTCCACGCCGGCTGCGCTGCGCGTCACGCCGCACCCGTGATTTCCCTGCCGCGCTGACAGCTGCGCGACAGGCCCTTGTTCAGGCAGGAGGGTAGAATTCAGCCTCCTGCGCCTTCGAGAACCACACCACCGATGTCCACCGACGACTTCAAACAGGCCGCCCTCGACTACCACCGCCAGCAGCCGGCCGGCAAGATCAAGGTCACCGCGACCAAGCCGATGCTGACCCAGCGCGATCTGTCGCTGGCGTATTCGCCGGGCGTGGCGTTCGCCTGCGAGGCCATCGTCGAAGATGCCACCCAGGCCAGCGAGCTCACCGCGCGCGGCAATCTGGTGGCGGTCATCACCAACGGCACGGCGGTGCTGGGCCTGGGCAACATCGGCCCGCTGGCCTCCAAGCCGGTGATGGAAGGCAAGGGCGTGCTGTTTCAGAAGTTCGCCGGCATCGACGTGTTCGATATCGAAATCAACGAGAACGACCCGGACAAGCTGGTGGACATCATCGCCAGCCTGGAGCCGACCTTCGGCGGCATCAACCTGGAAGACATCAAGGCGCCGGAATGCTTCATCGTCGAGCGCAAGCTGCGCGAGCGCATGAACATCCCGGTGTTCCACGACGACCAGCACGGCACCGCGATCATCGTTGGCGCCGCCGTGCTCAATGCGCTGGTGGTCACTGGCAAGAAGATCGAAGAGGTCAAGCTGGCCACCACCGGCATGGGCGCGGCCGGCATTTCCTGCGTCAACATGCTGGTATCGCTGGGCCTGAAGCCGGAGAACATCCTGGCGCTGGACCGCGATGGCGTGATCCACACCGGCCGCACCGATCTGGACCCGGACAAGCAGCGCTACGCCCGCGATACCGACAAGCGCACCCTGGCCGAAATCGTCGAAGGCGCGGACATCTTCCTGGGCCTGTCGGCCGCCGGCATCCTCAAGCCGGAGATGGTCGCCAGCATGGCGCGCCAGCCGGTGATCTTCGCGCTGGCCAACCCCAATCCGGAAATCACCCCGGAAGTGGCCAAGGCGGTGCGCCCGGATTGCATCATCGGCACCGGTCGGTCGGACTATCCGAACCAGATCAACAACGTGCTGTGCTTCCCGTACCTGTTCCGCGGCGCGCTGGACGTGGGCGCCACCGGCATCAACGAAGAGATGAAGATCGCCTGCGTCAAGGCGATCGCGGCGATGGCGCGGCGCGAGGCCTCCGACCTGGGTGCGGCCTATGGCGGCGAGACCCCGAGCTTCGGTCCCGACTACCTGATTCCGCGTCCACTGGACCCGCGCCTGCTGGTGGAACTGTCGTCTGCGGTTGCGCAGGCGGCCATGGATTCGGGCGTGGCCACGCGCCCGATCACCGACATGGAGGCCTACCGCGACAAGCTCGGCCAGTTCGTCTACCGCACCAGCCTGATGATGAAGCCGGTCTACGACCGCGCGCGCGCCGACAAGCAGCGCGTGGTGTATGCCGAGGGCGAAGAAGAAGTGGTGCTGCGTGCGGTGCAGAACGTGGTCGACGAAGGCCTGGCCTTCCCGATCCTGATCGGCCGCCCGGACGTGATCGAAGCACGCATCGAACGCATGGGCCTGCGCCTGACCGCCGGCGTGGATTTCGAGATCACCAACATCCTCGACGACCCCCGCTTCAACGATTACTGGCAGTACTACCACGCGCTGACCGAGCGTCGTGGCGTGACCGTCACCGCGGCCAAGGAGCTGATGCGCTCGCGCCCGACCCTGATCGCGGCAGTGATGGTGGCGCGCGGCGAAGCCGACGCGATGCTGTCCGGCGTGGTCGGCCGCTTCCACAAGAAGCTGGGCTACGCGCGCAGCGTGATTCCGCTGGAACCGCGGGTGAGCTCCACCTCGGCGATGACTGGTGTCATCAACCAGCTGGGCGTGTTCTTCTTCCTGGATACGCACGTGCAGGAAGACCCGACGGTGGAGCAGGTGGTGGAAGCCACATTGCAGGCCGCGTACCGCCTCAAGCTGTTCGGCATCGAGCCGAATATCGCGCTGCTGTCGCACTCCAACTTCGGCAGCCACGACTCGCGCGATGCGCTGAAGATGCGCCAGGTGCGCGAAGCGCTGCTCAAGCGCAAGCCCGAGCTCAACATCGACGGCGAAATGCAGGGCGACACCGCCTGGGACGAGGCGCTACGCAAGCAGATCATGCCCAACAGCACCTTGAAGGGCCGCGCCAACCTGTTCGTGTTGCCGAACCTGGAAGCGGCCAACATCGCCTACAACCTGGTGCGCGTGTTCACCGATGGCGTGGCGATCGGCCCGATCCTGATGGGCATCTCCAAGCCGGTGCATATCCTCACCACCAGCGCCACCTCGCGCCGGGTGATGAACATGACCGCCATCGCAGCGGTGGATGCGCAGATCCGCAGGCAGCGCGATGCGGAAAAGGCGGCAGCCGACAAGGGCAGCGACTGACTCGAGATGTTCAGACTTGCCAGGTCCAAGACTTGGCCGAGTGCTGCTTGATTTGAAGCAGCAAGCGCTCGGCCGGCAAGACAACGGCCGATAAGTGTCTTCCTCGATAGGGTGCAAGGCGCCCAGGCACTTAGAGCGGCTAACAAAACGTAGCGCAGTAGTTTTGTTAGCTGCTCTTAGTCCCCAGTCTGCAGCAATAACCCACAAGCCCCTCTCCCCGCGGGAGAGGGGTTGCGGTGAGGGTACGGCCTACCCTTGGCAGCGACTCAGCGTCGACCATCCAAAACGTTGACGAGCGACGCAAACAGCAGGCGTCGCGGGTCGTCATCATCCCAGCGATCACGCCCAAAACCTCAGTCCTCAGCGCCCATCCGGCACCGCACCCAGTAACTCTATCTCCGCCACCTGTGCACGCGCGGGCGCGGTCCAATGCAGCCGATACTCCGCATACGAACCGGGCGTCGCGATCCGGAACGGGCGCGTTTGAAGCGGCCATTGAAAACGCTCCTCGCGGCGCGTATCGACGACGCGCCACGTGCCTCCTGCAGTGCGTGCTTCCAGCGTCCACGCGGCCGACGCAATCGCAGCGTCGCCGCTGGTCACGGTGTAAAGCATGGCCTCACCGCGATCAAGACCGCTCAACGTCAGCACCGTGGCGGGCGACACCGCGCTCGCGCTGCCCGCATCGTCGTCATGCAAAGCCGTCAGCGCGCGACCATCGGCCTGCGTCACGCGTGCGCTGGCACCCAGCAGGTCACGCAACGGGGCAGGGCGCTTGCCTGGCGCGGTCAACGACGGCGGCACATCCTCTGGTGCGCTGCCCCAGCGCGAGGGCGTGGGCCCCATCTCGAAGTCCAGCGTCGCACCCTTGGCGATCGCCGCATGCGGCAACCAGGTCTTGCGCCATGGCTTGCCGTTGAGCCTGAGCGATTGCACATACACATTTTCCGGCGAATTCTGCGGCGCATTGATCGTCAGCGTACCGCCGCCCGGCAAGCGCACGCGCGCCTGCTTGAACAGCGGCGAGCCGATCACATACTCCGGCGCTCCCATCCGCAACGGATACAACCCCAGCGCAGCGAACAGATACCACGCCGACATCTCGCCATTGTCTTCGTCGCCAGGGTAACCCTGGCCGATCTCGCTACCCAAGTACAGGCGCGCCAGAACTTCGCGCGTAATGCGCTGTGTCTTCCACGGTTGCCCTGCATACAAATACATCCATGGAATGTGGTGCGCAGTCTGGTTGCTGTGCGCGTACATGCCCATGCGCACATCGCGTGCTTCGGTCATCTCGTGAATGGTGTTGCCATACGAGCCTGCAAACTGCGCTTGGGCAGTCTCGGGCGTGGCGAAAAACATGTCCAGCTTGGCGGCCAGTGCCGCGCGGCCACCGTAGAGCGTAGCCAGGCCTTCGCCATCGTGTGGCGCGGTGAATGCAAACGTCCACCCGCTGGATTCGGTGTAATCGTTGCCCCACACGCGTGGATCGTACTGCGCCGCGTCCACGCGCCACGTGCCGTCGGGTTTGCGCCCCTGGAAGAAGCCGACCGCCGGGTCGAACAGCGCCGCATACCCGGCTGCGCGGTAGCGAAAATACAGCGCTTCGGTCGCATAGCGCTCGCGCGCTGCGGCAGTGTTGGCCTGGATGGACAACGCCTCGGCCATGTTGGCAATGCCGAAGTCGTTGAGGGCGCCCTCCATCGACCACGACATGCCTTCATGCGTGTCGGTATCGGTATAGCCGCGGAAGGTCGAGCGCGCCATGCCCTTGCGCCCGACATGCCGGTCCGGCGCAACGACCGTGGCGTTCTTCAGTGCAGCGGCGTAGGCCTCGGCCGGGTCGAAGCCTTGCACGCCTTTTCGCCAGGCATCAGCAAACGCCACATCCGAGCTGGTACCCACCATCAGGTCTGCATAACCGGGCGACGACCAGCGCGCAATCCAGCCGCCCGCCCGGGATTGTTCGACAAACCCCTGCACCAGGGCGCCGGCATCATCGGGCGCAAATAGCGCATACGCAGGCCAGGCCGTGCGAAACGTATCCCACAGCCCGTTGTTGACGTACACCCGGCCATCGCGGATCGGTGCGAAGCTGCGCACCGCGCTGCCGTCGATAGTGTCGTCCGACCAGCTGTTCTGGCTGGCGTAGCGCCAATCCGGGGCAGTCGCAGTGCCCACGTTTTCATGCGCCGAGTTCGGATACAGGTACAACCGGTACAGGTTGGAATACAGCGTGGTTGTCTGGTCGGCAGTGGCATCGGGCACTTCGAAGCGCCCCAGCAATGCATCCCAGGCCTCCTGCGCGCGCGCGGCGACCTGCTCGAAGCTCGCGTCTGCGGCAATTTCCAGTTCTGCATTGTGCTTTGCCTGATCCACCGACATCAGCGAAGTGGCAATGCGCATCTGTACCTGTCGCGCGCTGCCGGCATCGAACTTGATCCATCCGGTCGGGCGGCCGGTGTCAAGCAGGCCGCTGCTGTGCCAGGGCCTGTCGAAGCTGGCATAGACGTACATGCGCGTTGCGCCCGTCGACAAACCGCTGCGCACATCGGTGTAACCGGACAGTGTCTGGGTCGCCGCATCCAGCTTTAGCCCGCCGCGCGCGTCCACGTTGTCGAACAGCAGATTGGCATCGCCCCGCGCCGGGAAGCGAAAACGAAACAGTGCAGCGTGATCGGTGGGTGCGATCTCGGCATGGATGCCGTTGTCCAGTTGCACGGCGTAGCGATAGGGGCGGGCCTGTTCGTCGTCATGCGAAAACCCCAGTGCACGCCTGCTGCGATCGGCATCCGGCACGCCGGCAGTGAGCGAGGGCATCACCTGAAACGTCTGCCGGTCGCCCATCCACGGGCTCGGTTGATGGCTCAGCGACAGCGCCTGCAGACGCGGGCGATTGTCTGCACCGTTGTGCTCGTTCCAGCGGTATAGCCAGGTTAGCGTTCCCGCATCGGTGACCGGCGTCCAGAAGTTGAAACCGTGCGGCACGGCCGTCGCAGGAAAATTATTGCCGCGCGAAAACGTGCCATTGGATTGCGTGCCGCGCGTGGTCAGCACCCGATCCGAGGGCCGCGCCGGCGTTGCCAGCGGCACCTCGGCAATGGCGATATCGTCGATCCACCCGGCAGCGCGCGCGCCCGCAGGCGGCGCCACGTCCAGTTCGATCGCACGCACACGCCGCCCACGCAGCCCGGGCACATCTCCCAACCGCACCTGCTTGCGCGCCCACTGTTGCGGGTACAGCGTCTTCGAATCGCCCTGCGCCTGCGCACCCAATGCCACGCCATGTTGATCGCGCGCTGCGCTGGCAGAGACATGTGTGCCGTCGTCCAGCAGCAGGTCCAGCGAGACATACGTGGATGCCACATGGTCGTTGCCGACACTTTCCGGCAAGACCATCCACGACAGCGTGGTCTGCGTCTGGATCAGCAGATCGGTGGTGAACAACGCGCGTCGCCCACCTGCGCCGTTGCTCGCGTAACGCAGCGCATGCGCTGCGCTGTAGCCGGCATTTGGCTTGGCGGCGTACGGCGCTGCCGGGCCGGCGCCGACGGCAACCTGCACGGCAGTGTCGGTCACCGGCATCGGTGAGGGGTCACCGTCCTCGAACGCGCTTGCGAAGTGCGTGGCGGCCATCGCCGGCAGCGCAGCGAGACAGAACAGGGCAATGGCGATGGTGCGCGGCAGACCACGCTTATGCAGCAGGACAACAGGCAAGGTCACGGGGCAGTGTCTCCTTGGGGCACGTAACGGCACGTGCGCTGGGCCGATGTTGCGCCCGGTATGGTTCACGTCGCCGGTTGGATAGACGCCGGCTCCCGATGATAGGCGGCATGCGCGGTGCGGTGTCGTTGCGCTGTCGCGCCGCCGATTGGGGGGCTGCTGCAGAATCGCCGATTCCATAGCGGCCTCGGCGATTGGATTGGCAACTCTTGCAACTCACCCCCGCGCGGGCCTGTACCGCCCGGTCGATGGGCCGATCACCACGCGGGCTGCTAGAATCCGCGCTCTGCCTTTGCCTTCCGATCGCACCGCCATGAGCCAGACCGCCACCGCGCCCGCCAATGCCGAAAAGCGTTACACCGTGCACCGCGGCGACCTGCCGCTGAGCTGCCCGACGCCGCAGATGGCGCTGTGGAACTCGCATCCGCGCGTGTACCTGCCGATCGAAGACGAGCCCAACGGCGAAGCCAAGTGCCCGTATTGCGGCGCGCTGTTCGTGCTCGCCGACTGATACTGGCCGGATGCACCGCCTGACCGTGGTGCAACTGCTGCCGGCATTGCAGTCCGGCGGCGTCGAGCGCTCCACCCTGGAAATCGCTGCCGCGCTGGTGCGCGCCGGTCATCGCGCCGTCGTCGTGTCGGCCGGCGGACGCCTGGTGCAGCCGCTGTTGGATGTGGGCGGCGAGCATCTCACCCTGGAGATCGGCCGCAAATCGTTGCTGACGCTGCGGCATGTGATCGGCTTGCGTCGCTTGTTCGCCGAACTCGGGGCCGACATCGTGCATGCACGTTCGCGGCTGCCGGCCTGGCTGGGTTGGTACGCGCTGCGCGGCATGCCCGAGGCGACGCGGCCGCGCCTGGTGACCACCGTGCACGGACTCAATTCGCCCAGCCGCTACAGCGCAGTGATGACCTACGGCGAGCGCGTGATCTGCGTGTCCAAGACGGTGCGCGAATACGTGTGCACGCATTACCCGCAGACCGATCCGGCGCGGCTGCGCACCATTCCGCGTGGGGTGGATATCGCGCAGTTCCCGCGCCGGCTGCAGCCGGACCGCAGTGCCCGTGCATGGGCGCAGACGCTGCTGCCCGCTCTGCCGGCCGATGCACCGCTGCTATTGCTGCCGGGCCGCGGCACGCGCCTGAAGGGGCATGCCGATGGCCTGCAGCTGCTCGCCGACATCCGTGCAGCCGGCATGCCGGCCTTTTTGTGGTTGCCCGGCGCACGCGAGCCCGGGCGCGAGGCGTACGTGCGGGAGCTGGAGACAGAAGCGTCGAGGCTGGGCGTTGCCGAGGCAATCGCCTTGACCGAGCCCACTGCCCGCATCGCCGAGGCCTATGCGGCCAGCGATCTGGTGCTGCAGCTTTCGCGCAAGCCGGAAGCCTTCGGCCGCACCGTGGTGGAGGCGCTGTCGGTCGGCCGTCCGGTGCTGGGCTGGGCACACGGCGGCGTTGGCGAATTGCTGGCCGAGTTACAGCCCGGTGGTGCGGTCGCCGCTTTCGATGCCCGGGCCTTATGCACGCAGGCGCTGCAGTTGCTGCAGCACGCCCCGGCAGCGCCGGCCGTGATCCCCTACACGTTGCAGGCCATGCAAACGGCCACCCTGAAGGTCTATGACGAACTCCGCCGCTGAGGCCCTCCCGCGGGCGCCCGTGTTGACGCCCGATGCCGGCCGCTGGGCGCCGCTGTGGGTGATCGTGTTCGTGGCGCTATGGCCTACGCCCGGCCTGGCCGAAACGGTGTTGTCGTTGGGCGCGTTGTTCGCGGCGTACCGCCTGTTGCATGCGCGCTTTCGCGGCGGCACGCGCCTGCTCAGCGGCGCAGCCTGGGCACTGACCAGCGTGTTGTTCCTGGCGTACTGGTTGCCGCAGATGCTGTCGGCGTTCGACGCGATGGATGCCGGCCGCGCACTACGCAAGTCGGCCACCGATCTGCGCTACCTGCCGTTCATGTGGTTATGCGCCATCGCCGTGGCCAATGCACAGCGTCGGGGTCGCACCTTTACCGGGCTGGCGGTCATCGGTGGGGTGTGGACGCTGGACGCGTTGCTGCAGGCCGCCTTCGGCACCAGCCCGTTGTTTTTTGGCATCGATCAGATCAAGCAGTTGATCAGCGGCCATGGCCTGTGCACGGCCCAGGAACTGGCGCTGGTGGACCGGTTGAGCGGCGTGCTGGGCCCCTGCAATCTGAAATTCGGGCAGACCCTGGCCAGCCTGTCGCCGTTCCTGTTGCTGGCGTTGGGGCGGCGTCATGTCTTGGCCTGGCTTGTCGGCGCGGCGGCGGTCGGCATTGTGTTGGTCTTGGCCGGCTCGCGCGCGTCGTGGATCACCTATGGCGTGATCATGCTGCTGTCCGGTTGGCAGCTGCTGGGCGGACGTCGTTTGCTGGCCGCGGCGGTGGTCGGCGCACTGTTGGCCGTGGCGGTGGTGGCGGTGGCGCCACAGGCGCGCGAGCGCATCCAGCGCACTACGCTGGCGTTCGGCAATGGCGAACAGGGCGTGGACCAGGCCTTGTCCGGGCGTGCCCAGATCTGGGGGGCGTCGCTGTGCATGATCCGCGCGCATCCGCTCAACGGCGTAGGCGTGCGCGGGTTCCGGCAGGCCTATCCGGCCTGCAATCCGGCACCTGGCCAAGCGCCGGCCTGGGGCGGCGGGCCGGCCTTTCATGCGCATCAGATCGTGCTCGAGATCCTGGCCGAAACCGGCGTGATCGGCTTGCTTCTGTGGCTGGCTGGCGCGGCGCAGGCATGGCGTGCGTGGCGCTACTCAAGCGTGGTGGCACGCGAGCAGGCGCGGCCGGCGATGATTGCGTTGGTGGCCACGGTATTTCCGTTCAACACCCATCTGGCGTTCTATTCCAGCTTCTGGGGCGGGCTGAGCCTGATGCTGGCCGGGCTGTATGCCGGCGCCTTGCTCAACGACGATGCGGACCGCGCGCCGCAGTAGCGCGGTGCACGCGGTTGATCGGCACTTCCTCCCTTTTACGAGCTGCGGCGGCAACGCCCACACATGCGTTGCAGGCGTTCGCCGAGCAGGCGTCAGCGATAGAAATCGCTACGTCCACCCGGTTGGCGCTTGAAGCGCCGATGGATCCACAGGTATTGGTCCGGCGCTTCGCGCACCATGTCTTCGATGGCGGCATTGACCTGCGTGGTATCGGCGATGACGTCATCGGACGGAATGTCGGCCAATGGCGGTGCGATCTTGAGGATGTAACGGCCACCTTCGCGACGATGGAAGTACGGCACGACCGCGCAGCCGGTCAACCGTGCCAGCTGATGCGTGGCGGTAATGGTGGAGGCCGGATGTCCGAAGAACGGCACGAACACGGTGTCCTTGCCGCGCATGTCCTGATCCGGCGCATACCACAGAAAACCACCGCGCTTGAGATGCTTGATGGTGGCGCGCAGGTCCTCGTTGGCGAACATGTGCGTGGCATAGCGCAAGCGCCCACGCTTGACCGCCCACTCGAACACCGGGTTGCGATGCCTGCGGTACATGCCGGCCAGCGGCACGTGGTCGCATAGCAGGCGCCCGCACATTTCCAGCGTCATGAAGTGGCCGGACACCAGCAACACGCCACGTTTTTGCTGTTGCAGTTGCTGCAGATGCTCCAGGCCCTCGATCTTCACGCCTGGTCGAATGACATCGATGCTGCCCCACCAGGCGCGCGCGAACTCGAACAGGCCCACGCCGAGCGCGTCGAAACTGTCGCGCAACAGCCGCGCCCGCCAGGCATCGTCCTGCTCGGGGAAACACAGTTTCAGGTTGACCTCGGCCGCGCGCCGACGCGTGCCCGCCAGGCGCATGGCAATCCAGCCCACGCCGCGGCCCACGGCACGTTGCAGCGTCCAGGGCAGGCGCCCTGCCACCACCATCACCGCCAGGCCCAGATACATCGGCCAGTGCTTGGGGTTGCGCAGGGAAGGGCGGACGGCGACGTTGGCGGGCTCGGACATGCGTCAATTCTAGAGCGTGTGATGCACTTTGAGATGAGATGCGTTGGCCGTCAGCGGCGCGGTGCCCGCTCCGCGCCGCTGACGGCCAACCCTCCGGAAAGCGCCCTGTGGCACACCGATACTGCGTTGTGCGCCTTGCCCAGGCTGGCCGCCTGGGCAAGGCGCACGCGGTGTCTCGACGCGCCACAAGACGCTTCGCACTCACCTCAACGTACATACCACGCTCTAAGGGATTGCGCCCAGCAGGCAGCGTGCACATGCGCACGCACGGACGCTCCCGTATCCTGCACGGATGCGGAAAGATCCGATCGAATGGCTGTTGCGCGGGCTGTACTCGGCGCTGCTCTACCTGTTGTTGCCGGTCACGGTGTACCACCTGGTGTGGCGCGGTTTCCGCGTGCGCGAATACTTCAATCGCTGGAACGAGCGCTATGCGTCCTACACGCACGCCTGCGGGCGCCCGCGGGTGTGGGTGCATGCGGTGTCGGTGGGCGAGGTCAACGCGTCCGCGCCGCTGGTCAATGCGCTACGAGCGCAGCGCCCGGATATCCGTTGGGTCATCACCACCATCACCCCCACCGGCTCCGAGCGCGTGCGCGCGCTGTGGGGCGATGCGGTGGACCATGTGTATCTGCCCTACGACGTGCCGGGCAGCGTGGGGCGGTTTCTCGAACACTTCCGCCCGCGCCTGGCCTTGATCCTGGAAACCGAGCTGTGGCCAAACATGTTGTTCGGCTGCCGCGATCGCCAGATTCCGGTGTACATCCTCAACGCACGGTTGTCGGCGCGCTCGTTGCGCGGCTATCGGTTGCTGGCGCCGTTGATCAGTCGTGCGCTGCGTACCGTCACCTGCGTGGCGGCGCAGTCGCAGGACGATGCCGAGCGGTTCGTCACCCTGGGCGCGCGCCCGAATCAGGTGATCGCGCTGGGCAATCTCAAGTTCGATATCGCCGCGCCAACGCAATTGCAGGCGTTGGTCGCGCAGTTTCGCACGCACGTGCCAGCCACGCGCCCAGTGTGGATCGCCGCCAGTACGCACGAAGGCGAAGAGGCCGCCGTTGCCGATATCCACGCACGGTTGCTGCTGCAATTTCCGGATTTGCTGCTGTTGTGGGCACCGCGCCATCCCGAGCGCTTTCCCAAGGTCGAGACGTTGGCACGCGAGCGCGGCTGGCGCGTTGCCACGCGCAAGGCGCAGCAATGGCCGCAGGCGGGCGACAAGGTATTCGTCATCGACACCCTGGGCGAGCTGATGAGCTTCTATGCGTGCGCGCAGGTGGCTTTCGTCGGTGGCAGTCTGCAACCGATCGGCGGGCATAACCTGCTTGAGCCGGCCGCCGTCGGAACGCCGGCAATCACTGGCCCGCATCTGCATAACTTCTCGGAGATTTCGCGGCGCATGCGCCAAGCCGATGCGGTTGCCATCTGCGAGGATGCCGAGTGCGTCTACCAGGCATTGGCGCGCCTGCTCGCCGACCCCGCACAACGCGAGGCGATGACCACTGCAGGCCTGGCGCTGGTCGCCAACGGCAAGGGCGCGGTGGCCCGCACCTTGGTGCAGATCGCTGCCGATCTGCCGCCGCTGGCGAGCGCGGGCGTTGTGGCATGAGGTTTGTCGCTCGCTGCGTGGCTGCGTGGCTGCGTGCATGGGCGTGCCGCACTCCGCCGAGCCTGGCGCCGGAGTGCAGCCCTCGTTGCGCTCAACCGTGAGAACTTGCGCCGGGCAGTGAGACGCGTGGTGGGATCACTTGCATCGGATGCTGCACGCCGGCGTTGCCGGGTTAGCGCACTTGCAGCCGCCGTCACGACAGGCGCGCATGCGGTTGCATCGCGCACAAAAAAGCGGGCCTTAGCCCGCTTTTTTTTTGTGCATCCAGCTCGCCTTACTGCAACGACCCACTGCCCTGCAGCTTGGATTCGGCGTCCTGCGATAGCAGGCGGTTGACGTCCTGCAGATCGGTGATGTCGAGCTTGCCGATGGCCTGGCCCAGCAGCAGGCGGTTCTGCAGGAAGTTGTAACGCGACTGTGCGTAGTTCAGTTGCGCCTGGAACAGCGTGCGCTGGTTTTGCACCACGTCCAGCACCGTGCGCGTGCCCACTTCCAGACCCACTTGCGAGGCGTCGTAGGCGGCTTGCGCCGACACCACGGCCAGGCGGCGGGCTTCCACTTCGCTGATACCGGCAACAACAGTCTGGTAGGCATTGCGGGTGTTGCGATCCAGCGCGCGCTTCTGCTGCTCGTAGGTGTCCTGCTGGATATCGCGTTGCGACAGTGCCTGACGCACGGCCGACTGGGTCGCGCCGCCGGCAAAGATCGGAATCGTCAGCGTGATGCCGACGGAATCGGTGTCGATGTCGCGGCCTGCGGTGGTGAAGTTGCCCGCCGCCTCATCCACCGTTCCCTGACCGCCCCAGCTATTGCTGCGGCCGACATTGGCACCCAGGCTCAGCGTGGGCAGATGGCCGGCACGCGCGGCACTGACCTGCGCCTCGGCAGCACTGACCTGCAACTGCTGCGCCCTCAGCGCCGGATTGTCGGCGATCGCGGTGGCAACCAATTGATCCACGTTGCTGTAGGCGGCCGGTACTTCGGGGCGGAACTCATCTGGCAATGCGCGCAAGCCGACCACAGGCTGGCCGGTGAGCTCGGTCAGTGCCTGGTAGTAGTCCTTGAGCGTATTGCGCGCGTTGATGGTGTCTGCCCGCGCCTGGTCGTACTGGGCGCGGGCCTCGTGCACGTCGGTGATCGGTGCAAGACCCACTTCCAGACGCTTGTCGGCGTAGTCGAACTGCTTCTTTGCGGCCGCTTCGTTGGTCTCGGCTGCCGCCAGCGACTCGATCCCCACCAGCACCTGGAAATATGCCGCCGAGGTGCGGGTGATCAGGTCGTTGTTGGCCGATGCCAGGGTGAAATCCGCAGCCTTGGCCACTTCGCGCTGCGCACGCAGGTTGGAAAACTGCGCCCAATTGAAGATGGTCTGGCTGCCCTGAATCGCGTACTGGCGCTGCTTGGTCGTGGAGCGGCCATCGACGCCCTCCAGCTCACGATGCGACTGGGTGTAGCCGGCGCTACCGTCCAGCTGCGGCAACAACGCCGCACGCGCCTGTACCTGACCCTCCCGATTGACCAGGCGCGTGGACTCGGCCACGGCCAGCTGCGGATCGCCGTTGCGGGCCATTTCGTAGACCTGCAGCAGGTCGGTGGCGTGCGCAGCCATCGGAGACAGGGCGGCGGCCAGGGCCAGGACGAGGGATCGGCGGATCATCGGGGGAGCTTCCTTGGGAATCAGAATTGGAATCGGGGCGTCGGTGCGGCGCCCTGGAGATAGGCGAGGTCGGTTTCGAACAACGATTCGATGCGCGGGGCGTTGACCTCGCCACGGACCAGGACCGCTTCCATCACCGGGTCGTGACCGCGCACGACGAACAACCGGCCGTTCGGGCGCAACCACTGCAGCCACTGGACGGGCAGCGTGTGGACCGCGCCGGTCACGCAGATGGCGTCGAAGCGACGCTCGCTCTGCCAGCCGAAGACATCGGCGGTTTCGATACGGACGTTGCTGCCCAGGCCGGTGCGGTCCAGATTGGCGCGCGCAGCCGCGGCCAGCGCCGGGTCGATCTCCAGGCTGAGGACTTCGCGCGCGAGTGCGGCCAGGCAGGCGGTGGCAAAGCCACTGCCGGTGCCGATTTCCAGTACGTCCTCGCCCGGTTGCAGGTCCAGTGCCTGCAACATGCGGCCTTCGACCACCGGCTTCATCATCTTGTGACCGGCCGACAGCGGAATTTCCACGTCGACATAGGCCAGCGTCTTGTAGGCCTCCGGCACGAAGGCTTCGCGCGGCATGCGCGCCAGCACGTCGAGTACGCGCAGGTCCAGCACGTCCCACGGCCGGATCTGCTGCTCGACCATCTTTTCGCGGGCCTGGGTGAAATCGATCGTCATGGTGCGGGTATCCAACGCGGTGGGGCGAACATTTTACCGGTGCGCGAGGCACCTGGCGCATCTAGCATCGCCGCGCGCTGCCATCCGGCGCAGTGCCGGAAGTCATCGCCACCAAAGGCCGGGGGCGCTCAGCGCGGTGCATAGGCCCTCAAAAAGAAGTCCACGCTGGTGTCGATGTGCTCATTGACCTGGGCGCGGGTGGGCTGGCCGTGCAGGCCGCACATCATCAGGGCGTAGAGCTCGCCCTTGAGCAGGCAGAAGAATTGCGAGGCAGCGCGCGCCACGTCCGGAATCTCCAGCTGGCCGTCGGCCACCCGCGCAGACAGGAAATCCGCCAGCGCCCGCTGCGTGCGCTTGGGGCCTGCATCCCAGAACATCTCGCGGATATGCACGTCGCCGGTCCCGGGCGCCATCATCATGCGGTGGGTGGAGATGGCCGATTCGGTGCTGACCATGGCGAAGAACGCATGGGCAATCTCGGTGAGCTGGTCGCGCAATGCGCCCTTGGGGGCGTGATCGAACAGGTCGTCCGGCATCATGTGCTGGCACTGGGCGCGGATCGCCTCGGAAAACAGGCTCTCCTTGTCGCCGAAGTGGCTATACACGGTCAGTTTGGAGACGCCGGCCTGCGCGGCGATCCCATCCATGCTGACCCCTGCATAGCCCTGCTCCATGAACATGGTGCGGGCGGCACCCAGGATGGCGGCACGCTTTCCAAGATCCTTGGGACGACCAGGGCCATTGCTCTTGGTCTTGGAATTGAGGGGGGACGAGCTGGACATGCCGTCAATACTAGACCATCGGGTTCTATATTTATACTCGGCGCACGACCGCTACGTTAACGGTTGCGCCTGCCCGGTTCCCGGTGTCGTGCCGCTCCCGGCAGCTGTCAGGGATCCACCGAAGGCAGCACAAAAACCCCGATGATAAATTTGCCGTAGGCCTGCCGGTGCATACGGGCAGGTATCTCCAGCGAGCACGGACGAGGGGACGGGGAGCGTGGGAAGGGGCGGTACGCAGGCGCACACAAGCTGCGTTCGCAGCACGTGCGTGCGGCGGATCGGGCAGGCGTGGCTGTGGCTGCTGTTGTGTTGCGCACTGCTCAACGCCTGGCCCGCGGCTTCGCAGGTGCTCAAGCACACTGCGTACCACACCGTCACGCGCTGGAACATGGACGACGGCCTGCCGCACAACCTGGTGCACGCGGTGGCCCAGGGCGAAGACGGGCTGATCTGGCTGGGTACCTGGGAAGGCGTGGCGCGCTTCAATGGGCGCGATTTCACCGTGTACGATCGCCAGAACACTCCCGGCGTCGAGCTGGGCGGGGTATTTGTGGTGGTTCGCGACAGCACCGGCGGCATGCTGTTCGGCACTGCGTTCGACGGCGTCTACCGCTATCAGGACGGTCATTGGCAGCAACTGGGCGATGCGTCGGCGCGGCATCTTGCGGTCAGCGCCCTGCTGCGGCGTGCCGATGGCGCGCTGTGGGTGGGCACGCCGCAGACGCTGTACCGCATCGAGGGCGACGGGCGGGTGGTCGACGTCGGCCGCCAGACCGGCTTGCCGCGTGCGCGCGTCACGGCATTGTCTGCGGACGAACGCGGCGACCTGTGGGTTGGTACCGAGGTCGGGCTGTATCGGCTGCCGCACGATGGCGTCCAGGCGGTGGCCTGGGGAAGGGGGCATGGAATGCGCGATGCGCCGGTACGGCGGCTGGCCAGCGACCGTCAGGGCGGCCTGTTGGTCGCCGGCGACGATGGCGTGTGGTGGTGGAGCCGTGGCGGTGGCCTGCAGCGTTTCCGCCAGGGCCAACGCGTGGATTCGCTGTTGCTGGACCGCCGCGGGCACCTGTGGATGAGCCTGTCTTCGGGCACGCTGGTGGTGCACAGCGGGCCGAACGACCCGGACGAGCAGATCGCCATTTCCGGCGTCGCCAGCCCGGCGCTGCTGGAAGACGCCGAAGGCCTGATCTGGGTCGGCAGCACCCACGGGCTGTTCCGCATTGCCGAGGGCGCCGCGCACGGCGTCACCCACGACGAGGGTCTGAGTTCGGACTACGTGCGCTGCGTGCTGCAGACCGGCGAGGGCACGGTGTGGGTGGGCAATGCCGTCGGCCTGGATCGTTGGCGCGAGGGCACCATCAGCCGCGTGTCGCTGTCGCCCAGCGAAGGAGGGCGCGTGCTCGAGCAATCGGTGCTGGCGCTGGCCGATGCTGGCGATGGCGGCGTGTGGGCCGGTACCTATAGCCAGGGCGTGGTGCGTCTGGACGCGCAAGGCCACGTGCTGGTGCGCATCGGCGCGGCCGATGGCCTGCCCTCGATGTCGGTGCGTGCGGTGTTGCCGGACGGCGACGATCTGTGGATCGGCACCACCGCCGGGCTGGTGCGCTGGCGCAACGGCAAGGCACGCCGCTACACCGCAGCCGACGGCGTACCGGATGGCTCGGTGCAGGTGTTGTACCGCGATGCGCAGGGCATCGTCTGGATCGGCACCGATCGCGGCGTGACCGCGCTGTCGCCGGACGGCAGTACCCGCGCCTGGCTGGGCGAGCAGGATTTCCCCGGACAGAACGCCTTCGATTTCCTGCGCGATGCCGCTGGCGATGTGTGGATTGCCAGCGATCGCGGCCTGCTGCGGTTGCGCGGCGATAGCTTCCGCGTCTACGACCACCGGGTCGGGCTACCGCGCGACAAGGTGTTTCGCGTAATCGACGACGGCCGTGGCTATTTCTGGCTGTCGAGCAACCACGGGGTGTTCCGCATCGCACGCGATAACTTCGACCAGCTCGATGCGGGCACGCGCGAGCAATTGAGCGTGGAAGTGGTCGACCGCAGCGACGGCATGCCCAGCAACCAGGGCAACGGCAGCAGCGCGCCGGCTGGCTGGCTGACCCAGTCCGGGCAGTTGCTGTTCCCCACCGCCGCAGGCCTGGGCGTGATCGATCCGGCCCGCGTGGGCACCTTGCAAGGCCATCGGGTGCCGATCGTCTTCGAGCGCCTGCTGGTCGATGGCATGGTGCAGCCGCTCAGTGGCCCGCACCGGTTCGGCGCCGAGACCCGGCGTATCGCGATCGTGTATGCCGGGCTGAATTTCCGCGGCCCGGACAAGGTGCGGTATCGCTACCGGCTGGAGGGCTTCGACCCGGAGTGGGTGGATGCCGACAATGCCAGCGAAGCGGTCTACACCAATTTGCCGCCGGGCCGTTTCCGCTTCCGCGTGCAAGCGATGTCGCTACCGGTGGATTGGCGGCAGAACGACCTGCTGGGCGAAGCCAGCCTGGTCATCGAACTGGCGCCGCCGTGGTGGCGCCGCGGCGAAGTGATCGGCCTGGGCATCCTCGGCCTGGCCAGCGTGATCTACGGGTTGTATCTGTGGCGTACCGCCAGCTATCGCCTGCGTCAGCGCCAGCTCAATACCGTCATCGACCGGCGCACGCGCGAACTGAGCGACAAGAACCTGGCGCTGCAGCAGGCCAGCCAGGAGCGCGAAGCGTTGATGCGCCAGCTGGAACACCGCGCCAGCCACGACGTGCTGACGGCGCTGCCGAACCGGCGCGAAGCCGAGCGTGTGCTGCAGCAATGGTTCGATGAGGCGCACGCCGGTGGCGCGGCGTTGGCGCTGGCGTTGATGGATATCGATCACTTCAAGCGTATCAACGACGACTACGGCCATGAGGTGGGCGATGCGGTGCTGTCGTCCATCGGCGGGGTGTTGAGCGAGCAGGATCAGGCGCATTGCTTTGCCGCGCGTCATGGTGGCGAAGAATTCCTGCTGGCGGCCACCGGGCTGGATGCAGGGCAGGCGCGCGCGCTGTTCGAGCGCATGCGACAGCGACTGGCCGTCATCGAAGTCGATGCGCAAGGCATGACCGTGCGTTGTACCGCCAGCATGGGCATGGCGATGAGCGATGAGGCGCCCAGCCGGCGCGAATTGCTGGCGTTGGCCGACCATCGTCTGTACGAAGCCAAGCGGCAGGGGCGGGATCGTTTGATCGGGCCGTAAGACGTTGCTGAGGCCTGTGAACTGCTGCATGCGGGCCCGATGCAAGACAGGTGTTGTTACATTGCACGGGCGGTGCGTGGCGAAGAAGAAGCGCAGCGTTGCCGGCCGGGCCGCGGCATCGCCGAGTCAGCAAGCCGCGTGCGCAGGACGCATCGCACCTCTCGTGCGCTCGTGCCGAGATCAAACTGCTGACGTTATCTTTCGCCGACACGTGCAGCACGCTGCAGACATTCGCCCACAGCCTACGCCTGCGCCGGATCCGCCTGCGCATGCAACAGCGCAACAAACACCTGCGCCGCACGCGACAAGGTGCGCCCGCCATGGGTAACGCATCCCAGCTCGCGGGATAACGCGACATCGGCCAGCGGGAGCGCCACGATCTGGTGGTCGATCATGCGCTCGGGCAGCACGCTCCAGGCCAGGCCCACCGACACCAGCATCTTGATCGTTTCCAGGTAATTGGTGGTCATGCGCAAACTCGGCACCAGGCCGCGCTCGGCGAACAGGTTGGCAACGATGCGATGGGTGAATGTGCCCGGATCGGGCAACACCGCCGGGTGCGCCACCACATCGTCCAGCGACACTGCAGGCAGTGCAGCCAACGGGTGATCGGGTGCAACGACGAACTGCAGGCGGTCGTGCCAGATCGGCTGCGCGCGCAGCGGAGCGCGCGTGTCCGGTGCCAGGGTGGTCACTGCCAGCTCCACCTCGCCGCGCAGCACCGCGGCGTACGCCAGCTCCGAATCCAGGAACTGGATGTCCAGCGCCGCCTGGGGATGTTGCGTGGCAAAACCGCGCAACAAGGCCGGCAGGCGGTGCAGACCCACATGGTGGCTGGTGGCCAGGCTCAAGCGGCCGCCAACGGCTGCACCCAAATGCTCCAGCACGCGGCGGGTGTCCTGCAGCTCGGCCAGGATGCGTTGCGCGCGCGGCAGCAACGCCTGTCCGGCTTCGGTCAGCACCACCTGCCGGCCCAGGCGATCGAACAGCCGCGCCGACAATTGCGCCTCCAGGAGTGCAATGCGTTTGCTTACCGCAGGCTGGGTCAGGTGCAAGGCCTCGCCGGCTGCCGAAAAGCTGCCGCTCTCGGCGATCGCCACGAATGCATTGAGGCTCGCCAGGTCCATTGCTATTCCTAAAATTCATTTCTTGAATAAACAATATGAATTTGCGTAATCCAAGGCAAGCTCCTAGCATCGATCTCAGCCAGGTGGGCGCACCCACCATCCGCCACTCGGATTGCCGCGATGACTGCCAAGACCCTGTACGACAAGCTGTGGGACCTGCATGAGGTCACACGCCGTGACGATGGTTCGTCGCTGATCTACATCGACCGCCACATCCTGCACGAGGTGACCTCGCCGCAAGCCTTCGAAGGCCTGCGCCTGGCCGGGCGCAAGCCATGGCGCATCGACGCCAATATCGCCACGCCCGATCACAACGTGCCGACCACGCGCGCCGAGCGCCAGGGCGGTCTGGAGTCGATTTCCGACGAGGTCTCGCGCCTGCAGGTGCAGACCCTGGACGAAAACTGCGACGACTTCGGCATCCTCGAGTTCAAGATGAACGATACCCGCCAGGGCATCGTGCACGTGGTCGGCCCCGAGCAGGGCGCCACCTTGCCGGGCATGACCGTGGTCTGCGGCGATTCGCACACGTCCACGCACGGCGCATTCGGCGCGCTGGCCCACGGCATCGGCACCTCGGAAGTCGAGCACGTGCTGGCCACCCAGTGCCTGATCGCCAAGAAGATGAAGAACATGCAGGTGCGCGTGGAAGGCACGCTGCCGTTCGGGGTGACCGCCAAGGACATCGTGCTGGCGGTGATCGGCAAGATCGGCACCGCCGGCGGCAATGGCCATGCGCTGGAATTTGCCGGCAGTGCCATCCGCGCGGCGTCGATGGAAGGCCGCATGACCATCTGCAACATGGCCATCGAAGCCGGTGCCCGCGTGGGCATGGTGGCGGTGGACGAGAAGACCATTGCCTACGTCAAAGGGCGGCCGTTCGCCCCCAAGGGCGCCCACTGGGATGCGGCGGTGGCGCTCTGGAGCACGCTGGTCTCCGACCCGGACGCGCACTTCGACACCGTGGTGGAGTTGCGTGCCGAAGACATCAAGCCGCAGGTCAGCTGGGGCACTTCGCCGGAAATGGTGCTGGCCATCGATCAGCACGTGCCCGATCCGGCCGCCGAGCAGGACCCGACCAAGCGCGATTCGATCGAGCGCGCGCTCAAATACATGGGATTGACCGCCAACCAGCCGATCACCGCCATCCGCCTGGATCGCGTATTCATCGGCTCGTGCACCAATTCGCGGATCGAAGACCTGCGTGCCGCCGCCGCAGTGGCCAAGGGCCGCAAGGTCGCTTCCACCATCAAGCAGGCGTTGGTGGTGCCGGGCTCGGGCCTGGTGAAGGCCCAGGCCGAAGCCGAAGGCCTGGACAAGGTGTTTCTGGACGCCGGCTTCGAATGGCGCGAGCCAGGCTGCTCGATGTGTCTGGCCATGAACCCGGACAAGCTGGGCAGCGGCGAGCATTGCGCGTCCACCTCCAACCGCAACTTCGAAGGTCGCCAGGGCGCCGGCGGCCGCACGCATCTGGTCAGCCCGGCGATGGCGGCGGCTGCGGCGGTGAGCGGGCATTTTGTCGATGTGCGTGAACTTGGAGATTCGGGAGTGGGGATTCGGGATTCGTAGAAGCGCTCCGCCCATCCGCAGCCTTTTCGAATCCCCAATCCCCAATCCCAAATCCCGGCCTCTCTCAATGACCCCTTTCACCCAACACACCGGACTGGTGGCGCCGCTGGATCGCGCCAATGTCGATACCGACCAGATCATTCCCAAGCAATTCCTGAAGTCGATCAAGCGCACCGGTTTCGGTCGGAACCTGTTCGACGAGTGGCGCTATCTGGATATCGGCGAGCCTGGTCGCGACAACAGCACGCGCCCGCTCAATCCCGAATTCGTGCTCAATTTCCCGCGCTATCAGGGCGCCAGCGTCTTGCTGGCCCGGGAAAACTTCGGCTGCGGTTCCTCGCGCGAGCATGCGCCGTGGGCGCTGGACGAGTACGGCTTTCGCACCGTAATCGCGCCGAGCTTTGCCGACATCTTCTACAACAACAGTTTCAAGAACGGCCTGCTGCCGATCGTGCTGGCCGAAGCGCAGGTCGATGCGTTGTTCGAACAATGCCTGGCGACCGAGGGCTACCAGCTCACCGTGGATCTGGCCGCACAACGCGTGCGCCGCCCCGATGGCGTGGAGTACGGCTTCGACATCGATGCCTTCCGCAAGCACTGCCTGCTCAACGGGCTGGACGATATCGGCCTCACCTTGCAGGACGCCGATGCCATCGGGCGCTTTGAGCAAGGCCATCGCGCGCGCCAGCCGTGGTTGTTTGGCGCGCTGCAGTGAGGTTGAGCCGCACGTGCGTGTGTCGATCGTGCCGCGTGCGTGTATTGCATTGAATTCAATGACGCTGCGGCGTCACTTCACGAGGGTGGCATGAGCAAGCAGATTCTGATTCTTCCCGGCGACGGGATCGGCCCGGAGATCATGGCCGAAGCGGTCAAGGTATTGAAGCGCATCGACGCGCAACACGGTCTGGGTTTCGAGCTGGTGTATGACGAGCTGGGCGGCGCTGCGTACGACAAATACGGCAGCCCGTTGGCCGATGAAACACTGGAGCGCGCGCGCGCCGCCGATGCGGTGTTGCTGGGCGCGGTGGGTGGCCCGCAGTGGGACACCATCGACCCGTCGCTGCGCCCGGAGCGCGGTTTGCTCAAGATCCGCTCGCAGCTGGGCTTGTTCGCCAACCTGCGGCCGGCATTGCTGTATCCGCAGCTGGCCGATGCGTCCACGCTCAAGCCCGAGGTGGTGGCCGGGCTGGATCTGCTGATCCTGCGCGAGCTCACCGGCGGCATCTATTTCGGCCAGCCGCGTGGTAACCGCACCTTGGACAACGGCGAACGCCAGGCGTACGACACCTTGCCGTATAGCGAGAGCGAGATTCGTCGCATCGCCAAGGCAGGTTTTGAGATGGCACGCCTGCGCGGGAAGAAGTTGTGTTCGGTCGACAAGGCCAACGTGCTGGCATCGAGCCAGCTATGGCGTGCAGTGGTCGAGGAAGTGGCCAAGGACTACCCGGATATCGCGCTGTCGCATATGTACGTGGACAACGCGGCGATGCAGTTGGTGCGCGCGCCCAAGCAGTTCGATGTGATCGTGACCGACAACATGTTCGGTGACATTCTCTCCGACCAGGCATCCATGCTCACCGGTTCCATCGGCATGCTGCCGTCGGCCTCGCTGGATGCCAACAGCAAAGGCATGTACGAGCCGTGCCATGGTTCGGCGCCGGACATCGCCGGCAAGGGCATTGCCAATCCGCTGGCCACGATCCTGTCGGTGGCGATGATGTTGCGCTACACCTTCGCGCAGGCCGATGCCGCAGACGCCATCGAGCGCGCCGTGGGCAAGGTCCTCGATCAAGGCCTGCGCACTGCCGACATCTGGTCGGAAGGCACCACGAAGGTGGGCACCGTGGCAATGGGCGATGCGGTGGTGGCTGCGCTGTAAAAGCGCTCGCAGTCCCGGAGCGTTGTAGTGCGCGGGAATGGTCGCCAGCGCAATAACGCATCCGTGTCCTCAGCTGCCGACAGCAGCCGGTGGTACCTGCGCGTGTGCCGGTGTGGCAACTTGAGCGGCATGGATGCTGCGCCAGAGCCTACATGGATGTGCTTGCGGCGTGTCCCAGGCCGGTACGCGTGTAAGCGCCTGCAGCAGACCGGAGCTTTGCCACGTTGGCAAGCGCGCAAGCAGCCAACCGACACACTTGTAAAAAGTTCGCAAGCAAAAACCGAAACGGCCAGCAGATCACTCTGCTGGCCGTGAGGCTTGCATCATCGATCCAACGCGCAGCGTTACGCGACCGCAGCCGTCTTGCCGGCGACCACGCCACGTTCGCGCTGACGCAACAAGCGGTTGGCCACATCCAGCCACGCCAGCGCACTTGCTTCGATGATGTCCTTGCTGGTGCCGGTGCCTTCGTATTCCACGCCGTCGTGGCGCACGCTCAGGCTGGCTTCGCCGCGTGCGTCCGCGCCGATGCCCACGCTGTGCACCTGGTAGCTGTCCAGTTCCAGCTTTACGCCAGTGGCCGAGGCCAATGCACCGAAGAGCGCATCCACCGGGCCATTGCCCTGTGCGGTTTCGGCCACGCGATTGCCTTCCGGGTCGGACAACTCCACCAGTGCATTCGCGCGGCTGCCCACATCGCTGATGGTCATCGATGCCAGGCGGTAGCCTTCCTGCACGGTGGCGTCCTGCATCAATGCCTGTAGATCGGCATCGGTGACCACGCGCTGCTTCTCGCACAGCGCCTTGAACTGTTCGAACACCAGCTTGACCTCTTCCTCCTCCAGCAGATAACCCAGCGCACGCAGGCGCTGCTCGACCGCGGCGCGGCCGCTGTGGCGGCCCAGCACCATTTGCGAGGATTCCCAGCCCACATCTTCCGGGCGCATGATTTCGTAGGTGCCGCGATGGCGCAGCATGCCGTGCTGATGAATGCCCGATTCGTGCGCGAATGCGTTGCCGCCCACAACCGCCTTGTTGCGCTGCACCGGCATGCCGACCAGACGCTGCAACAATTGCGAGGTGGAGACGATACGCGGCGTATTGATCGCCGAATCGATGTTGTAGAACGCACCGCGCACCTTCAGCGCCATGGTGATTTCTTCCAGCGCGCAATTGCCCGCGCGCTCGCCGATGCCATTGATGGTGCATTCCACCTGGCGCGCACCGCCTTCGATGGCCGCCAGCGAGTTGGCCACCGCCAGGCCCAGATCGTTGTGGCAATGCGCGCTGAAGATGACCTTGTCGGCACCTTCCACGCTGGCGATCAGACGCGAGAACATGCCGCGGATTTCTTCCGGCGTGGTGAAGCCGACCGTGTCGGGCAAATTGATCGTGGTGGCGCCGGCGGCGATCGCCACGCGGGTGACTTCGGCCAGGAAATCTTCTTCGGTGCGGGTTGCATCCTCGGCAGAAAATTCCACATCGTCGATATAGCCGCGCGCCAGCGTCACGTGCCTGTGCACCGATTCCAGCACCTGCTCGCGGCTCATGCGCAGTTTGTGCTCGCGATGCAGCGGGCTGGTGGACAGGAACACATGCAGGCGCGGGTTTGCGGCTGTTTCCAGCGCCTTGGCCGAGGTTTCGATGTCGGCCTGCAGGCAGCGCGACAACACCGCCAGGGTGGGGCGACGCAGTTCGCGGCCCATCATCGCCACCGCTTCGCGGTCCGAATGCGAACTGGCGGGAAAACCGGTTTCGATGATGTCCACGCCGAGTTCGTCCAGCGCGCGCGCCATGACCAGCTTCTGCTGGGGCGTCATGCTGCAGCCGGGGGATTGCTCGCCGTCGCGCAGGGTGGTGTCGAAAATTCGGATACGCGGGGTCTGGTTGGATACGGTCGTGTTCACCAGGAAGACTCCTCTACGGCGATGGCGGTGACAGGCGTTGAAGCGACTGCGGATGGGCGGGAATGAACGTGTGTGGCGGGTGGCGGATTGGCGCTGCGTTCGTTGCGCAGCCGCTCGGTATTGCGACGGCGCGGCTTGCGTGGCGGACGCGGCCGCACCTCGGACAAGAGTGTGGCCAGCACGGTTGCGTCGATATTACCGCCAGAGACCACCGCACATTTGCGTTTGCCGGAAACGCGGCGACCGGCGGCCAGGGCGAGGGCGCCGGCGCCCTCGGCAATGACGTGTTCTTCCAGTGCCAGGCGTACCAATGTTTCGCGCAATTCGGCCTCGCGCACGATCACCACGTCATCGAGCAGGCTCGAGCACAGGCGGCGCGTGAGCAGGCCTGGAATCTTGACCTTCACGCCATCGGCGAGTGTCGGCACCGGGGTGATCTCGCGCAGATCGCCACGGACGGCGCGCGCCATCGAATCCACACCTTCCACCTGCGCCCCGACCACGCGCACGCCTTGCGACTTCAATGCCAGCGCCACGCCGGAGGCCAGGCCACCGCCGCCGATCGGCACGATCACCACGTCCGGCGCATGCGCCGCCAGCTCGATGCCAACCGTGCCCTGGCCGGCGATCACGTCCGGGTCGTCGAAGGCGGACAGGAAGCGATAGCCGTTTTGGTCGGCCAGCTCGCGCGCAAACGCGAACGCTTCGTCGTAGCTGTTGCCATGCTGGCGCACGGTGGCGCCCCAATGCGCGACACCGGCAATCTTGGTCTGCGGCGCGCCGTAGGGCATCACCGTGATGGCCTGCACGCCCAGCCGGTACGCCGACCACGCCACGCCTTGCGCGTGGTTGCCGGCCGAGGCGCAGATCACCGGGCGCTCGTCGCCGCGTTCCAGCCCGGCCAGCAACGCATTCAATGCGCCGCGCACCTTGTAGGAGCCAGTGCGCTGCAAATTCTCCAGCTTCAACCACACACCGAAGCGTTCGGCGTAGTGCAGCGGCGTGGGCGACAGGTACTTGCGCAGGCGCGCCTGTGCGGCCAGCACGTCGGCCACGCTGACGGCCACGTCGCCTACCTCTGGCTCCTGTGCGGAAGGGCGGCCGGAATCAGGCATTGCGGCACGCGCGCGGCCGATCCGGAAGAAGACACCTCCGGACGGCAGTCTGATGGTCGCGCGAGGTCTGCATGCTCATGCCGCAGCCTCGACCGATTCCAGTGCGGTGATTACCACCGATTCGCAGTCGTAGACCTTCTCCAGCTGCAGGCGCAGCGTTTCCGGCGGACGGTTGCTGTCCACATCCAGCAGCAGATGCCAGCGCCCGGCATCGTCCGGCGCTGCTGCGCCCTGGATCGCACATGGGCGGAAGCCACGGCGTTCGGTCATGCCGATCACCCGCACCAACGCGCCTTCTGCCGGCTTCAGCACCAGATCAAGCCGGTAACGCATGCGATGTCTCCTTGGCCGCGTGTGCGGGATTGCTGTCCAGCATGGTGCTGTTGGCGTTGTTGGGCGGCACCAGCGGCCACACATTGGCACGCGCGTCGATCGCGACATGCAGCAGGCCGGGACCGGGCTGGGCCAGCAGCTCGGCCAGTGCCGCATCCACGTCGCCGCGGGCGATGATGCGCTTGGCCGAAATGCCGAACACTTGCGCCAGCGCCGCAAAATCCGGGTTGTCGGACAGGTCGATTTCGCTGTAACGCTCGGCAAAGAACAGTTCCTGCCACTGCCGCACCATGCCCAGCGAGCTGTTGTCCAGCAGCACGATCTTCACCGGCAGCTTGCAGCGTGCGATCGTCACCAGCTCCTGCACGTTCATCATGAAACTACCGTCGCCGGAGACCAGCACCACGGTGCGGTCAGGGCAGGCGAACTGTGCGCCCATCGCGGCCGGCAGGCCGAAGCCCATGGTGCCGAGGGCGCCGCTGGTGAGGTGATTGCGCGGATCGTTGAAGCGGCAATGCTGCGCCACCCACATCTGATGCTGACCCACATCGCAGGCGATGATGGTGTCGGCCGGAGCCACTTCGCTCAGGCGCTTCAGCAGCGCCGGTGCGTAGATATCGGTGCCGGGCGCGTCGTAACGCGCGCCGAACTTTTCGCGGTTGGCAAAACAACGCGTGCGCCAGGCCTGGCAGTTGCCGCGTGCCGCACTCAAGGCCTTCAAACTGACTGCTACGTCGCCGGGCACCGCGATATCGGCAGTGCGCAGCTTGGAGATTTCATATGCGTCGGCATCCAGATGGATGACGCGCGCAAACGGGGCGAACTCGCTCAGCTTACCGGTGGCACGGTCGTCGAAACGCGCACCGACCACCACCAGCAGATCGCATTCCTGGATGGCCATATTGGCCGCACGGGTCCCGTGCATGCCAAGCATGCCAAGGTAGTCCGGATGCGCATGCGGCAATGCACCCAGGCCGCGCAAGGTCAGCGCGGTCGGGATGCCGGTGGCTTCGACGAAACGGCGGAACGCCTCCACCGCGCCGGCCAGCGCGATTCCGCCCCCGCCGTACACCACCGGGCGCTCGGCACTGGCGATCGCCGCCAGTGCTTCGGCCAGCTTTGCGTCCGCCGGCGCCGGCGGCGGCTGCACCGCTGCCGGAACATGCAGGGGCAGATGCGAAGCGTCGGCCACCTGCACGTCCTTGGGCAGGTCGATCAGCACCGGCCCGGGACGTCCTTCGCGCGCAATGCGGAATGCCTCGCGCACCATCTCCGGAAGCTCCTCCACACGCCGCACCAGAAAGCTGTGCTTGACGATCGGCATGGTCATGCCGAACACGTCCAGCTCCTGGAAGGCGTCGGTGCCCAGCAGCGGCGTGGCGACCTGGCCGGTCAGGCAGATCATCGGCACCGAGTCCAGCATCGCATCGGCGATGCCGGTAACCAGGTTGGACGCGCCCGGGCCGGAGGTGGCCACGCACACGCCGACCCGGCCGCTGGCACGGGCATAGCCGTTGGCAGCCAGTGCGGCGCCCTGTTCGTGACGAACCAGGATGTGCTTGAGCCTGGAATCCACCAGGGCGTCGTAGAACGGCATGATGGTGCCGCCCGGATAGCCGAACAGCGTTTCCACGCCTTCGGCTTCCAGGGCCTGCGTCAGCCAGCGCGCGCCATTGCGGGGCGTGCTGTGTGCGGAGGTGTTCATGCGTTGCGGACCTTCGGTTTAAGCGGTGGGGGAGGCGGCGGCGTTATGCCGCCTGTTGATTCGCAGGTGCGGCAGCGGCTTGCTGTTGCCCGTTGAGCCACACCATCTTGGCGCGCAGCTTCTTGCCCACTTCCTCGATCGGGTGTTCCAGATCGGCCTGCTTGAACTTGTTGTAGTTCGGCAGGCCGGCGTCGTATTCGGCTACCCAGTTCTTGGTGAAGGTGCCGTTCTGGATGTCGGTCAGCACATCCTTCATGCGCGCCTTGGTGCCGGCATCGATCACGCGCGGGCCGCTGACATAATCGCCGTATTGTGCGGTTTCGGACACGAATTCCAGCATGCGGGTGATGCCGCCTTCGTAGAACAGGTCCACGATCAACTTCAATTCGTGCAGCACTTCGTAGTATGCGATTTCGGGCTGATACCCGGCCTCGACCAGCACTTCGAAACCGGCCTGCACCAGCGAGGAGGCGCCGCCGCACAGCACGGCCTGCTCGCCGAACAGATCGGTTTCGGTTTCTTCCTTGAACGTGGTCTTGATGATATTGGCGCGCGCGCCACCCAGGCCGCCGGCATAGGTCAGCGCGAACTGCTCGGCCTTGCCGCTGGTGTCCTGGTAGACCGCATAGATGCACGGCACGCCGCGGCCGATTTCATATTCGCGACGCACCAATGCGCCCGGGCCCTTGGGCGCGACCAGCACCACGTCCAGATCGGCGCGCGGTTTGATCATGTCGAAGTGCACGTTCAGGCCATGCGCGAACAGCAGGCAGGCGCCCTGCTTCATGTTCGGGGCGATGACCTCTTCGTAGAGCTTCTTCTGCACCATGTCCGGGGTCAGGATGGCGACCAGGTCCGCGCTCTTGACCGCTTCGGACGGCGCCACGACGATGAAGCCATCGGCCTGCGCCTTGGCTTCGGTCGGGCCGCCGGCACGCAGGCCGACGGTGACGTCGAAGCCGGAATCGCGCAGGTTCAGCGCATGTGCGCGGCCCTGGCTGCCGTAGCCGATGATCGCGATTTTCGGTTGGGTGTCGTTGCTCATGGAATGTCCTTGCGGGGTTGGCAGTGGAGATGGGCAGTGGATAAATGGATCAGCCGGCAGTGCGTGCACTGGCCGGCTGAGCAAAGCGGGGACGCGCGATGACAGTGCGCAGGCAACCACAGGCACTCATGCGCAGCTGGGCGCATGGCGATGTTGCGGATGTGGCAGTGATGTCGTTCATGTCATTCGAAACTTTTGGTGATCCCTGAAACGCGAAACCCCGCGCCGTTGCCGGTGCGGGGTCTGATCGAAGCCTTGTGTGTCTGTTGCCTACACGAAGTCTCGTCCCGCACCGGTTGGCGAGGTAATAAGTACGAGCACGAGAAGCGACGCAGCCAACGCGCCGGAGGGCGCGGACAGTGGGGCGTTCGAGGTGGTGAAGTGGTGCGGCATGGGCCTGAGATAACCACCGCGGCAACCAGGGTGTCAACCCTTGCGCTTGAAACATCCGCATCGATGGGCCGAGTCGCGTGCAAAGCCCCGTCGCAGCTGCATGGTTACTGCTGAAACCTGATCGGGACGGCACGACAAGCGCCGACGGGGATCACCATCTGCGCGGCATTGAGCGCGCTGCCAAGTGTCGATCGGACGGCAGGACGCGGCCCGCTGGTATGGTTGGCACCTCATTCTCAGTGTCAGGGGCCCTCGGTGATGCGTCGCGTACCTGTGTTGTTGGTGTCTGCTCTGGCGTTGCTCGCGCCGCCCCTCGGCGCTGCCGACCGCGTCACCGGGCAGCCGTTTGCCACCCGCTCGGAAGTCATTGCGCCGCATGCCATGGCCGCGACCTCGCAACCGCTGGCCACCCAGATCGCGCTGGACGTGATGAAGGATGGCGGCTCGGCGGTGGATGCAGCGATCGCGGCTAATGCGGCGCTGGGCCTGATGGAGCCCACCGGCAATGGCGTGGGAGGGGATCTATTTGCGATCGTTTGGGACCCCAAGACCCACAAGCTCTACGGCTACAACGGCTCCGGCCGCTCGCCCAAATCGCTGACCCTGGCCGAATTCCAGCGCCGTGGCTTGAAGGACATTCCGCCGACCGGCCCGTTGCCGGTGTCGGTGCCGGGCGCGGTGGACGGCTGGTTCGCGCTGCACGCGCGCTTCGGGCGCAAGCCGATGGCACAGAACCTGGCGCCGGCGATCCGCTACGCGCGCGAAGGCCATCCGGTCGCCGAGACCATCGCCTATTACTGGGACCGTTCGGTGCCGCGCCTGTCGCAATACCCCGGGTTCAAGGAGCAATTCACCATCGACGGCCACGCCCCGCGCAAGGGCGAGCTGTGGAAGAACCCGAACCTGGCCAACACGCTGCAGCAGATCGCCGACGGCGGCCGCGACGCGTTCTACGAGGGCGAGATCGCGCGCACCATCGGTGCCTACTTCAAGGCCAACGGCGGCTACCTCAGCTATGAGGACCTGGCCAGCCATACGGGCGAGTGGGTCGAACCGGTGTCCACCAATTATCGCGGCGTTGATGTGTGGGAACTGCCGCCCAACAGCCAGGGCATCGCCGCGTTGCAGATGCTCAATATCCTGGAGGGTTACGATTTCTCCAAGATTCCGTTCGGCTCGGCCGAGCACGTGCACTTGTTCACCGAGGCCAAGAAGCTGGCCTTCGCCGACCGCGCGCGCTTCTACGCCGACCCGGCGTTTCAGCCGGCACCGCTGGCCAGGCTGATCTCCAAGGACTACGCCAACCAGCGGCGCGCGCTGATTTCGATGGACAAGGCGCTCAAGGAAGTACAGCCAGGGACACCCAGGCAACTGGAAGAAGGCGACACCATCTATATGACCGTGGCCGATGCCGACGGCATGATGGTCTCGCTGATCCAGTCCAACTACCGCGGCATGGGCAGCGGCATGGCGCCGCCGGGGCTGGGTTTCATCCTGCAGGACCGCGGCGAGATGTTCGTGCTGAAGAAGGATCATCCCAACGGCTACGCGCCGGGCAAGCGGCCGTTCCAGACCATCATCCCGGCCTTCGTCACCAAGGACGGCAAGCCCTGGCTGAGCTTCGGCGTGATGGGCGGGGCGATGCAGCCGCAGGGGCACGTGCAGATCGTGATGAACCTGGTGGACTTCCACATGAACCTGCAGGAAGCCGGCGACGCGCCGCGTATCCAGCACGAGGACTCCACCGAACCGACCGGGCAGGCCACCGCGATGCGCGATGGCGGCGAGGTGAATCTGGAAACCGGCTTCTCCTACGACACCATCCGCGCGCTGATGCGCAAAGGCCACCGGGTGATCTTTGCCGACGGTCCGTACGGCGGGTATCAGGCCATCGCCCGCGATGCGGCCAGCGGCGTGTACTACGGTGCGTCGGAAAGCCGCAAGGACGGCCAGGCGGCCGGATACTGAGCGCGCGACACGGTTGAGGTTGCCGCTCAACTCCGGCCGCCGCACGCCGCTAATCACGGGATGGAGCAGGAGCCCCTCATGAATTCGATGCAACAGCCCGATCCGCCGTCGCAGACCCAGACGGCCGTGCTCCCGGATGCGCCCGTGGCCTTGCTGCGTTTGTCCGCCGAGGCGTGTGTGGTGGCCTGCAACCGCGTCGGCCTGGATGTGCTGGGCAAAACGGCGCTCGAGCTGCAGGGCGCGCCGGCCTCGGTGGTGTGGGGCTTGAGCGCCGCCGATCTGGTTGGCGAAGACGGCGTCTGGGCTGCCCCGGGCGACGACCCGGCGCGGCGCGTGCGCTATGTGCGCGACCGCGCGCATGGCGGCTGGATGCTGTCGCTGCCGCATGTGGAAACGGCGATCCTGTTGCGCGAGGCCACGCGTCTGGCCGACGGCAGCCGGCCGGTGCCGATCTCGCCCCTGCTGCAGCCGCTGGTTGCACGCCTGCAGGCCGAGCACGAAGACCGCACGGTGCTCGAGCGCACTGCCCAGGCGCTGGCCGGCTGCGAACTCGAACTCCTGTTGCCGCCGGGACTGGCGGATACCGAGATGGGCCGGCGCCTGCAAGCCGGGTTCGGCAATCTGGCCGAGGCCATCCGCCAGGCAGTGGCCTTGTCGGTGCAGATCGCTGCCGAAGTGCCGCCGCTGGTGGCCGAGAACGACGAAATGGTGCGCCAGTCGCAGGCGCAGAACGAGGCACTGGACGGTGCGCGCACCGCGGTGGAGCGCCTGTCGTCCAGCCTGCAGGACGTCAATGCCGACCTGGCGCAGGTGATTGCGCTGGCCGCCAGCGCCGACGACAGTGCGCGGCAAGGTGTGGCTGCCGCGCATGCGCTGGGCCAAGCAATGCACGAAGTGGAGCGCCGAGCGTCACGTGCGGGCGAAGTCATCGAGGTCATCGATTCGGTGGCGTTCCAGACCAATATCCTGTCGATCAATGCCAGCATCGAAGCCGCGCATGCCGGCGATGCCGGGCGCGGGTTTGCGGTGGTGGCCACCGAGATCCGGCGGCTGGCCGAACGCGCCGCAGCGGCCGCACGCGACGTACGCGCGATCCTGGCCGAAACCAGCGCCGCCGTAGGGGAGGGCGCGGCCTCCGCACGTGGCACCGAAGCGGTGCTCGATGGCATCACCCGCGTGCTCGGGCAGGCCAGCAGCGCGATGACCACCGTGGCCGGGCGCATCCAGGCGCAGGACGGCGAAATTCGCGGGATCGAGCGTGCGGTAGATGGCGTGGTGGCGTTGGGCCGCAGCAATCTGCAGCATGCCGCGCACGTGGCCGAACGCAGCGAAGCGCTGGAGCGCGGCACCGAAACCCTGCGCGATTGCGTGGGCTTGTTCCGGTTGCCGCCGGACCCGCTGCAGGTGCCCAGGCACGCGCGGGTCAAGGAGCTGGCCGTTGCCACGGCCGGCAAGATCGGCAGTGCGCTGGCGCAAGCCATTGCGCGCGGGCAGATCGAGCAAGCCGCATTGTTCGCGCGCACCTATACGCCGATCGCCGGCGTGGAGCCGCCCAAGTTCAGTACCGACTTCGATGCGCTCTGCGACCAGCTACTGCCCGCTTTGCAGGAGCCGCTGCTGGACGCGCACCCGTGGATTGTCTTCGCCATCTGCGCCAACCCCGATGGGTATGTGCCCACGCACAACCTGCGCTTCACCCAACCGTTGACCGGCGATGCCAAGCGCGATCTGGTCGGCAACCGCACCAAGCGCAAGTTCACCGACCGCGTTGGGCGCAGCGTGGGCGCGCATACCGATCCTTACCGCCTGCAGGTCTATCGCCGCGATACCGGCCAGATCATGTTCGACCTGTCCACGCCGATCTTCGTCGGCGGCAAGCACTGGGGCGGCTTGCGGGTGGGCTATACGCTGGAGTGATGGCCTCGCCCGGCCGGGGTTTGGCTGCTGCGCCTCAAGCCGGACAGCAAAAAAAAGCCGCCGAAGATCGGCGGCAGGGAGAGAGAGCAGGTTTCTTGTTGTAGTAGCTGCAGGCTAGCGGTGCGATATGCCCTGGAAATGTCTGTGCATGTCGCTATCGCCGTGCCGTGTGCCAAGCGCTCGATTGCGTGTTAGCCGTGCCACATAGACAACGACCTCCCGAGGGAGGCCGTTGTGACAACACGTGGATCAGGACAGCATGCTCAGAAGCGCTGCGTGTACTGCAGGTAGCTGTAGCGTCCCGGGATGGCGTAGGCCGGATCGAACGAGTTGGCCGAGGCGCTGAGCGCGACCGGCGGGTCGCGGTCAAAGACGTTGTTCAGACCCAACCGCACGGTCGCATTCCATGGAAGCTGGTAAGACACCTGCATGTCGTTGAACGCAGTCGCCGCAACGTGGCGATAGTTTCCGTTGTCGTCCAGTTCCGAATCGTAGTCCTTCATGCCCGAGTAGTACCGCACGGCCCAGTTGGCGGCCAGATTGCCGTAGCTCCAGTCCAGGGTGAGCGTGCCGCGGGTGCGCCAGTTCGGATTATTGGTGTGGTAGATGCCGTTGTAGCTTTCCCACGCAGAATTGTCGTCCTGCTTTTGCTCGTTGACGGCCACGTAGGTCGAATCCAGCGTCAGCATGAACTGACCGATTGCGGTCTGCGGCAGTTTGTAACGCGCGGTGAAATCGTAGCCTTGCATGCGTTGCTCGCCGACATTCACCGGCTGGATCACCAGGCCGGTGATGGTCCCTGTCGCATCGCGGGTCACCAGATCGCAGAACGCCGAGATGTTGAACTGGTAACACTGCGACAGGATCTGATTGGCGCTGAATTCGGTGATGGCGTCGGTGATTTCGATCTTCCACCAGTCCAGCGACACGTCCAGGCCCTGCACCGAAGCCGGGCTGTAGACAAAGCCAAGCGTGGTGTTCTTGGATTTTTCCGGTTGCAGATTGGCGTTGCTGGTGTAGGTGAACGGATAGATGGTTTGGCCGGAGTTGCCGCTGGCGCTGTTGTATTCGGCAACGTAATTGGCAGGCACGCCGCGGGCTGCGCATGCGGCCGCAATCGCGCTGGTGTAGGAGGTGCTATTGGTCGAGCAGGGATCGGAATAGGTGTCGAAACTGTCCGAGGCGCCCAGATACAGATCTTCGATCGATGGCGCGCGGAAACCGGTGGCGTAATTGCCGCGAATCAGCAGGTCGGCGACCGGCTTCCACTTGAAGCCGAACTTGCTATTGGTGGTGCTGCCGAAGGTGTTGTAGTCCGAATAACGCACTGCTGCGCTCAATTCCAGCAACTGCGCACCGGGCACATCCTTCAGCAGCGGAATCGCCACTTCGGTGTAGTAGTCGTTGAGCGTGTACGAGCCAGAGGTGGGCGTAAACGAATTACCCGAGGTATAGCCGGCCGAAATCAAGGCATCCGGTGAGGAGAATCCGCTTTCCTCGCGATGTTCGACACCGGCGGCAAAACTCATCCAGCCGGCGGGCAGCTCGAACAGCTCGCCGGTGAGGTTGGCGGTGAAGCTACTGTTTTTATATTGATATGTGTTGTGCGCAGTGAACAGGATGTAGTCCAGCATTTCCTGGGTCACGCCGCCGGCCGGCGACAAGGGGTTGAACGGTACGCAGCCGGCAATAACGGCGCCGCCGCTGTCCAGGCACGCCAGGGTGCCATTGACGATGCCCGATGCACCGAGCGCATTGCCCAGGTTGAGCAGATTGACATCGCCATACTGGGTTTCGGTCTGGTCGGTCTGGTTGTGCGCAAAGCCCACATCCCAACTGAACTGCCTGTCGGCAAACTGGAAGTCACCTTCCAGCCCGGTGTACACGTGCGAGGTCTTGACGTCCTGCTGATAGGTGCGTGCGAATTCGGTCAAGCGGTGCGACCAACCCACATCGCGCCCGTCGCCGCCGTAGGCAGTGTTGTACGGGTTGTAGTAGCTTTCGCCGCTCAACAGGATGCCGGTGTTGACGGAGGCCAGCGGAAAGCCTGCCAATTGCTGTGACGACTGGCGCCGGTTATACAGTCCATCGAACTTGAAGCGCACGTTGTCGGTGAGTGCGTAGTTGCCCTGCACGTACAACGCGTCGCGCTTCTGCGGCGTGACCAGGTAATTGTCCTTGGCGTAGTTGTAGCCATATTCGGACGTGTTGAAGGCGGTGTACTGGTCCAGGCCATAGCGCGGATACCTGCTGTCGCCGCTCGCGGTGGCGCTGTCGGGCAATACCGTCCAGGCGCCGCTGGTGCCATTTGCACGGAGGCGGCCGCTTGCCGAGTAGCTGCTATAGGCCGACGAGCCCGCGCCGTACACCGGCTCGGCAGAGATCTCCCGGTCGCCTGCCATCACCGCATCTTCCTTGACGCTGGACAAGCCGATGACCAGATTGCCGCGCTCGCTGGTGGCGCCCACGGTCGCGTCGAAGGAGGTGCGCTGACCGTCGCCCTGGCCGTATTGGCCAACGTAGGCGTTGACTTCGGCGCCATCGAAATTGGTACGGGTAATGATGTTGACCACGCCCGCGATGGCATCGGAGCCATAGATCGACGAGGCGCCATCCTTGAGGACTTCCACGCGCTCCACGATGGCCGAGGGGATGGTGTTCAGATCCACCGAACCGGACAGGCCCGAGACCCAGCGCCGGCCATTGACCAACACCAGCGTGCGTGAGGCGCCCAGGTTGCGCAGGCTCACCGTGGCCGAGCCGTCGCCGCCGTTGTTGACGGTGCTGTTCATCGTCGCGCCATTGGAGGGAATGCGCTTGAGAACGTCGGCAACCGAGGTCAGGCCCTGCTTTTCGATGTCCTGGCGCGTGAGTACCAGTACCGGTTGCGAATTTTCCACGTCGACCGAGCGGATGCGCGAGCCGGTGACTTCGATCTTGTCCAGGTTGGTCGGACTCTTGTCGGTTTGTTCCTGGGCGATGGCGCTCGTGCTGACGCACAGGCTGATGGCGATCGCGAGCGAGCCCCGACGCATCGTCGGGTGGAGCGTTGTCTTAGTCATATGTACGGCGGTTCCCGGTAGAGGAGGAGCGACAGCGCGATCCCCGTGAATGACACCTGCATGCGTGCGGCGTCTTCGGCACGCCACGCAGGCTTAGCGGGAATTTAACGAGCGGGTTTCGCCGCCGTTTTTCGTCAATCGGCGCCTTGTTGCGTGGCGACGCGCGCAATGCATCGGCGCGCCATGTAATGCCCGGGCGACGCTGGGCGTGTGCTGCAGCGACGTGAGATGACCTGTGCGGACATATGTCGCCGCCGAACGCGACAACCTTGCGACGCGCAACAGCAGGCCGGTGCGGCCGCTGCTTCAGTGCGGTATGCCCTACGGGTTTAGCGCGGGCCGTGCGCGCTGGGGGTATGTGGCGGATTTTGTTTAGCTGCGCAGGTGCAATGTGGTTTAATCGCCGCCGAAGTGGGGGTACCGCAGCGTGCTGCGGTTGAGATAGTCCCTTCGAACCTGATCCGGCTGATACCGGCGTAGGGAAGCTTCGTCAGATGCGATGGTTCGTGCGTGCACGGGCAGTCGGTATCGAGCGCCGCCGCTTCGTCCGCACTGCGACTCCTTCGCAGGGCCAGCACACAGGACGAATGCCATGAATGCCGCGCCCACCGTTTTGCAACAACAAGCCCAGTCGTTGTCGGAGGCTGTCACCCAGCCGATTCCCGGTTCACGCAAGATCTTCGTGCAAGGCTCGCGCGCCGATCTGCAGGTGCCGATGCGCGAGATCGCCTTGACGCGCACGCCCACCTTGTTCGGCGGCGAAGAGAATCCGCCGCTCAGCGTCTACGACACGTCCGGGCCTTACACCGATCCGCGGGTGGCGATCGATCTGGCAGCCGGTCTGGCACCGCTGCGTGCGCAGTGGATTGCCGAGCGTGGCGACACCGTCGCCCTGGACGGGCTGAGCTCCAGCTTCGGGCGTGGCCGCGAGCACGATGTGCGTCTGGATGCAGTGCGCTTTCCGGCGCGGCGTCTGCCGCGGGTAGCGCGACAGGGCGCCAACGTCACCCAGATGCATTACGCGCGCCGCGGCATCATCACGCCGGAAATGGAGTACGTGGCGATCCGCGAAAACCAGCGCCTGGAAGCGGTGACCGATGCAAGCTTGCGCAGGCAGCACCCGGGCCAGGCGTTCGGAGCTTCGATCCAGCAACGCATTACACCGGAGTTCGTGCGCGAAGAGATCGCACGGGGCCGCGCGATCTTGCCCAACAACATCAATCACCCCGAGAGCGAGCCGATGATCATCGGCCGCAATTTCCTGACCAAGATCAATGCCAACATCGGCAACAGCGCGGTGTCTTCAGGCATTGCCGAAGAGGTCGAGAAGCTGGTGTGGTCGATCCGCTGGGGCGGGGACACGGTCATGGATCTGTCCACCGGCAAGCACATCCATGAGACGCGCGAATGGATCATCCGCAACTCGCCGGTCCCGATCGGCACGGTGCCGATCTATCAGGCGCTGGAGAAGGTCGATGGACGCGCCGAGGCGCTGACCTGGGAAATTTTTCGCGACACCTTGATCGAGCAGGCCGAACAGGGCGTGGATTACTTCACCATCCACGCCGGCGTGTTGCTGCGTTACGTACCGCTGACCGCACAGCGCGTGACCGGCATCGTCTCGCGTGGCGGTTCGATCATGGCCAAGTGGTGCCTGGCGCATCACAAGGAGAATTTTCTCTACACGCACTTCGAAGACATCTGCCAGATCATGAAGGCCTACGACGTGGCGTTTTCGTTGGGCGATGGCCTACGCCCCGGCTGCATCGCCGACGCCAACGACGCGGCGCAATTCGGCGAGCTGGAAACGCTGGGCGAGCTGACCAAGCTCGCCTGGAAACACGATGTGCAGACCATGATTGAAGGCCCCGGCCATGTGCCGATGCAATTGATCAAGGAAAACATGGACAAGCAGCTGCGCGAATGCGGCGAGGCGCCGTTCTACACCCTGGGGCCGCTGACTACCGACATCGCGCCGGGCTACGACCACATCACCAGCGCGATCGGTGCGGCGATGATCGGCTGGTTCGGCACCGCCATGCTCTGCTACGTCACTCCGAAAGAGCACCTGGGCCTGCCCAACCGGCAGGACGTGCGCGACGGCATCATGGCCTACAAGATCGCCGCGCATGCCGCCGACCTGGCCAAGGGGCATCCGGGCGCGCAAGTGCGCGACAACGCCTTGAGCAAGGCGCGTTTCGAATTCCGTTGGGACGACCAGTTCCATCTTGGCCTGGATCCGGAAAAGGCCAAGGAGTTCCATGACCAAACCCTGCCCAAGGACGCGCACAAGCTGGCGCACTTCTGCTCGATGTGCGGGCCACACTTCTGCTCGATGAAGATTACCCAGGACGTGCGTGATTACGCGGCCGAGCACGGCATGAGCGAGGCGCAAGCGCTGTCGACGGGCATGCAGGAAAAGTCCGCGCAATTTGTCGCGCAGGGCGCGCAGGTCTATCGCGCCACGTGACGCGTTACATGGCAGCGTTTCATAAAACGTGATGTAGCGCCTGCTTAGGAAAGGTTCAGTTTTGTACTGAACAGATTACGGCGCGGTCCGCAAGTGCCGCGCTATGGCAGGGTTGCAAGCGATTCCAGTAAATAATGGTTTCAGCTGATTTAGCTGAATCGCAGATAAAAAAATCGCGCCAGAAGGCGCGAAGGGTACGTCGTAATTATTCGAATTCGTCGGCGAGAGAGAGAGAGAGCCTGACGCTGCCGCCTGTCTTAGGAAGCAACGGGGCATAGCGTAAAATTTGCACCAAATGGATGCATGACACAGTTGGTCGTCGTCCTTTGCTGAATTTGGCGTTTCGCGGAAGGCGCGGGGCGCTCTTTGTTGTTCTTGCATGCCGACGCGTGTTTTTGCCGATGAGTGTTCCTCCCGCTATTGCAATGCCATCGGGCCGGCTGCGTGTCGGTCAGTGCGTGGTCGACATTGCCTCGCGCGAGGTGCACGCACCTGGCGCAAAGCGTCCGCTGCGGCTGGCGCCCAAATCCCTGGCGGTGTTGCTGACCCTGGCGCGGCAGCCGGGCCAGGTGGTCACGCGCGAGCAACTGCTTGCCGAGGTTTGGCCCGATACCTTGCCGACCAACGATGTGGTGACCCAGGCGGTCACGCAGCTGCGCAAGGCGTTTGCCAGCCACGGCGGGCAGCGCTCGGAGCACATCGAGACCATCGCCAAGACCGGGTATCGCTTGATGGCGGCGGTTGTGTGGGAAGCGCAGGCACCTGCATCGGCGACGCTGCCTGGTGAAGCACTGGGTCCGGATACGCTCGAGCCGGCGCAGCCAGACCAAGGCGTGGCGTCCGTCCCCGACGAGTCCGACGCTACCGCATCGCCCGTCCGCACCGCGCCTGGCCAGCCTGTAGCGCCCGTCGTTGCGGCGCCGGCCGCGCCACGACACCGGCGCTCGATGGCGCTGGCAGTCGCCAGCGTGGCGTTGCTGGTCGTGCTGAGCCTTGCGGTATGGACCTCATGGCGACCTGCTCCGGCACCTGAGACCGCGCAAGCGCATGCGGTGCTGGGCAGCCCCAAACGGCCGTATCAGGTCATTACCGCAGGCGGTGGATTCGATCTCACGCCAAGCCTGTCGCCCGATGGCGCGAGGGTGGCGTACGCCTCATTGACCAGCGATCGCACCGGCACCTCGATCCTGGTCAAGACCACCGACAACGCCTATCCACGGGTACTGGAGACGCCTGCGCCCGGCGTCTCCGATCGTTTGCCGGCGTGGTCGCCGGATGGCCGGCAGATCGCGTTTTCCAGGCAGGCGCCCGATGGCAGCTGCCGGGTCATGATTGCCGCAGCCACCGGGCCTGCGGCGTCGCGCGAGGTAATGCGGTGCGATGGTGCCGACATGCTGAGTTTCAGCTGGTCGCCGGATGGGCGCGCGCTGGTGTTCGGCAGCATGACCGGCAAGCACGGTGCGGCCCGCATGCGTCGCCTGGATCTGGCAACCGGGCAGTGGCAGACGCTGGACTATCCGGCGCAGGCGGGTGATTTCGATTACGCGCCGCGGTATTCGCCCGATGGGAATTGGATCGTGTTCCTGCGTAATCCGCAGCTCGGGGACCTGTGGCGGATTCCGGCCGAAGGCGGCGTCGCCGAACGGCTCACCCATGACAACGCCGATATCCGTGGATGGAGTTGGCTGCCCGATGGCAGCGGTTTGATCTTCGGGCGTCGCGTGGACAGCGAGGCGCGGCTGTATCGCCTCGATCTGCGGGACCACAGCTTGCACGATGTGGGCGTGGACGATGCGCAAGCACCGGACGTGGCGCATGGGCATCTGGTGTTCGTGCAACGCAAACCGCAGTTTGGCGTCTATCAGGTCATTGGCGACACGATGAACGGTGGCTACATTCGACGCCGACTGTTTCCATCCAGCGGGCGCGACGATCAGCCGATGATTGCGCCGGATGGGCGCCAGCTGATCTTTGCATCCAATCGATCCGGTGCGTACGCACTGTGGTGGGGCGATGTCCGCAAGCCCGGTTCGGTGCGCTTGATCGAAGGGCTGCGCCCGGATTCGCGCCAGGCCGCCGACTGGTCAGCCGATTCGCAACGCGTGCTGGTCAGCGGCAGCGATGCGGCCGGGCATGCGGCGCTATTCGAAGTGACCCCCAGTAGCGGCCAGGTAGTGCGACTACCCGTGCCGCAGCCGCGCCCGCTGCAGGCGATCCATCTTCCCGATCCGGACCGGCTGCTGGTCCTTGCTGCTGCCGACGACGGGCATACCTTCGCAACGCTGTACGACCGGCGCAGCAGCCCATGGCGTGCGCTGGCAACGCTGCAGGACGTCTCGCAATTGCGACTGGACCGCGTCAGCGGACAGGTCTTGCTGACCCGCCTCAGCGGGGGCGGTGTGTGGCAGGTCGCTCCATCGCTGGCCGCCGACACCTTGCATGCTGTCGATCCGCAACAGCCATCGCGCTGGCGGTATCGCAGTTGGGCTCCGGGCGTGAATGGCCAACTGCATTACCTGTCGTCCACCGACAGTTGCGCTGCCTACGATCGCGAGTTGCGCAGCGGCCGCGGCCAGTGCTTGGATGCGGTCAAGTTCACCACCATCAACGGTTTCAGCCTGAACCAGCGCGATGGGACGCTGTATGTGTCGCTGGCCGAAGAAGATGGCAGCGCCATCGCGTATATGCCATTGCCACAGCATTCCGTGGCGCCTATGGGCGTCATTGCTAACTTATTGTCGATATTGAGAAAAATCGCCTCGTAAGTTCTTCGGAAAGGCTTCGTGGCAATTTCGGCGCAGTTTCGTCAAAACTTCCTGACTGACGCCACAGTCGGCAAAACACTACGCCCTCTTTTGTACAGGGGGCTGCCAACATGCAACAGGTCATCACCGCGGATCGTGGGCTTGCGCTCGCGCTCGATAGCGCCAACGAGTCGACATCGACCACCTGTCTGGCGGTCTCGCGGCTCGGCAGCATCCGTACCAACGCAGCGACATTCACCTTGTGGATACAGCTACGCGGACGCGCATGGGTGGAATCCAAGGAGGGCCGCTTTCGTCTGCGTGCCGGCGACTGGATCGCCTTCGACAAGGATTCCCATCCCACCGTGCAGGCAGATCGCAGCGCGCTATGCGTGGGCGTCGGTCTGGATGGCGAGAGCCTGCAGTCGCTTGCCGAACTAACCGATGCCACGCTGTATCCCGGCCGCGCCCAGTTGTCGCGCAGCGATCTGCGCATCGCCTTGCGCCTGTGGCGCAGTGCCGCCGCACAAAGCGGCAGTGCGTCCGCGCGGCCGTTGCTGTTGCACCTGGCCGCGATGCAACGCGATTTTATTGCGCAGGAACAGCGTTGCCCGGGCCGCTCGCGCAGCCGTCGGCGTCAGGTGTTTGGGCGTATGCAGCGTGCACGGCTGTACCTGGAAGGCAACAGCGACCGCGTGGTGCGCATCAGCGAACTGGCGCAGCTGACCAACTTTTCCAGTTGGTACGTCTCCAAGACGTTTCAGAGTTTGTACGAAGAAAGCCCGCAGGCGCTGTCCGCACGCTTGCGTCTGGAACGTGCATCCGATTTGTTGCGCGATACCTCGATGATGATCGGCGAGGTTGCAGCCGCAAGCGGCTTCGACAATTGCTGCAGCTTCGCGCGTGCGTTTCGTGCGCGCTTCGGTGTCTCCGCATCGCACTACCGCGACCAAACGGCAAATCCGCCAGATTCGGCAAAGCCACGTAACGTGACGCGCAAAGCGACGGCATTCACGCAATCGTAATTTGCACAGGGGCGCTTAACGCGCCACTAACGAACCCTGGAGAGATTGATGAACCTTCGCACCTCCGCAGTGCGGCTGGGCCTGTTGCCCGCCGGTATTGCGATCGCGTTGACGCCGGCTTTTGCCGCCGCACAAGAGTCGACCACCACGCTTGACCGTATCGAGATCACCGGCTCGCGCATCCGCAGCGCCGACGTCGAAACGCAGCAGCCGATTTTGACCCTTGATCGTCAAGCGCTGGAAAAGCAGGGCCTGACGTCTGTTGCCGATGTGCTGCAGAACCTGACCTCCGCCGGCTCCCCGGCCATCTCGCGTGCCGACGCGCTGTCGTCCGGCGAAGACGTTGGCGGTTACTACGTCGACCTGCGCAACCTCGGCGCGCAGCGTACGTTGGTGCTGGTGAACGGTAAGCGTCTGGGTGCGTCGACCTCCGGTCTGCAGGATCTCAGCCAGATTCCGATGTCGGCAATCGAGCGTATTGAAGTGCTGAAGGACGGCGCCTCGTCCATCTACGGCTCCGACGCAATCGCCGGTGTGGTCAACGTCATCACGCGTAAGCGTTTCGACGGCGCTGAAGCCAGCGTGCAGTTCGGCCAGTTCGGCCAGGGCGACGGCGACACCACGCAGTACTCCTTCACTGTTGGCTCGCAGGGCGAGCGCGGTGGCGTGACGCTGTCTGCCGAATATTCCAAGCAGGACCCGGTATTCGCCAAGAACCGCTGGTTCAGCCGCGATGGTTCGCGCGGTCCCAACTCGACCCCCAACAGCTGGAGCCCCATCAGCCAGAACGGTTCGTGGTGCAATCCGCTGCAGGTGGACTGCGATGATCCGGACACCGCGGTGTGGCAGACGCTCAATGCCGGCGGCAACCCGAACAACCCGGCCGACTATCACCCGATCACGCCGGCCGAGTACGCCAACTCGAACCAGCAGATGATGGTGCAGACCGGTATCGAGCGGAAGTCGGTATTTGCAAACGTCAACTACGACGTTGCCGATGCCATCACCTTCAACGCCGATATTGCCTACAACGAGCGCACGACCGACGGGCAGATCGCGGGCTACCCGTATCAGTCCGGTTCCTTCGGCACTCCGCTGGAAGGCAGCAGCGCATTCAATCCGATCGGCCAGGATGTCGACTTCCGTCGTCGTCTTTGGGAAGTGCCGCGTGCCAGCGAAAACCAGCTCAAGACCCTGCGCTTCGCGCCGACCTTGAGTGGCTACTTCGACATCGGCGGCAAGACCTGGGATTGGGATGTGGGTGCGTTGTGGAACCGCAACGAGAACACCAAGCGTAGCCGTGGCGACATGAGCCTCATCGCGTCGCGTCAGGCGCTGGGCCCGTCCTTCATCAACGGCCAGGGCGTTGCGCAGTGCGGTACCGCTGCAGATCCGATCTCGCTGTCGGCCTGCCGTCCGTGGAATCCGCTGCTGCCGTACAACGTTGCAGGTCAGGGCTCGCTTGCCGACCCGGCGCTGCAGGAATTCCTGTTCCCGACCTTCACCGATACCGGTCTGACCAAGACCACCAGCTTCACCGCAAACCTGTCCGGTTCGGTGGTTGAGCTGCCGGCTGGCGATCTGGGCGTTGCGGTGGGCTACGAACACCGTAAGGAAGAAGGTCGCTTCTCTCCGGATGCGTTTGCGCAGTCGGGCGAAAGCACCGGTCTGGGTGCCAAGACCACGCAGGGCCAGTACTCGCTGGACGAGGTCTACCTCGAATTGAATGTTCCGCTCCTGAGCGATGTCGCCTTCGCCAAGGAACTGACCTTCAACGCTGCAACGCGTTACTCGGACTACAGCAACTTCGGTAACACGCTGAACTCGAAGTTCGGCCTGACCTGGCGTCCGCTGGAAGACCTGCTGGTGCGTGCGACGTATGCGGAAGGTTTCCGTGCGCCCACCATCAGCGACCTGTACGGCGGCCTGAGCAGCAGCTTCGAGGATTACATCGATCCTTGCGGCGTCGGCGCCCCCAACAGCGTCAACGGCAACGCGGCCTGCACCAACGCTGGCGTGCCGCTGGGCTACACCCAGCTCGGCCAGGGCTTCGTGCCTTGCACGACCTATCCGTGCCAGACGCCTGATGAATTCATCAGCGGCGCCAACCCGAACCTGAAGCCGGAAACCTCCACGAGCAAGACCGCCGGTCTGGTCTGGAGCCCGCGTTGGGTGCAGGGTCTGGACATCTCGCTGGATTGGTACCGCTACGAGATCAACGACATGATCATCGCCGATAGCGTCGACCGCATCCTGCGCGACTGCTATGTGCTCGGCGACGCTGAACGTTGCGCCAATGTCACACGTGCAGCCGATGGTCACATCTCGGCGATGAGCTACGGCGTGGCCAACCTCGGTCAGATGGAAACCGAAGGCTACGACCTTGGTGTGAAGTACCGCCTGCCGGAAACGGCCATCGGTTCCTTCACCTTCGACTGGCAGACCAGCTACGTCAGCAAGTACGACGAAGCCGGCCAGGACAGCGCAGGCAACGCCATCATGATTGGCCGTGTCGGCGAGCCGGGCATCTTCCGCGTGCGTTCGAACGTTGGCGTGAACTGGTCGCTGGGTGATTTCGGCGTCAACTACACCCTGCGTTACTACTCGGGCATGAAGGAAAGCTGCATCACGCTGGCCGAAGGCTATTGCGATGCGCCGGACCATATCGCCAACGGCGAGTCCGACCCGCTGCGTCACACCGGCGCCAACACCTTCCACGACCTGCAGGTCAACTGGAAGGCGCCGTGGGACGCCACGATCGCACTCGGCGCGAACAATGTGTTCGATCACCGCGGTCCGCTGCAGTACTCGGCACCGAACAGCAGCTTTGCCTACTACGGCGGCTTCGAAATCGGTCGTTTCATGTACATGAAGTACACCCAGCGCTTCTGATTCATCGACGCGCGTAGTAAATGAAAGACGGGCCGCAAGGCCCGTCTTTTTTTATGCAGTGCCCTGTTGCGATGAGGCAATGCGCATGCGGCGCGTGATTTAGATGCGAAGTCATCGCTGCGCGACTCAAGCGGTGCGGCAGTTCCGCGAAAAACGCGCGCAGGATGTGGAAGTTGCTCAGCGACTCCGCTCGCAAAGAACTGCAGTCTTTCTTCTCGGGCAGCTTCCACAGCGCCTGAGCGCATTGTCTGCCTGTAGTGCGGTGCGCTTGGGGTGAGTGCCGTGACACATCGCCCAGACCAAGGCTTGCAACGCGCGGCCCTGGCGCAACGGCCCCATGCAGGGCGGTCGAAGAAACGGCATAAAAAAAACGCGGCCTTGGCCGCGCTTTTTTCGGGATGCCGCATGTGAGTGACTTACGCCTCGGCAAGCCCCAGCAACGTATCGGCCTGTTCGCGCCAGCTCGGCAGGCGGGCGATGACGCCGACCTTGGTCAGGTACTCTTCGTCCACGCTTTCGCCGCTGGCCAATGCCGTGGCGACATGCACTGCGCCGGTGACCCAGAAGCTGCGCATGCTGGAACGCAGCGGATGGCGATGGAAGGCCACCGCTTCGATGATGGGCATCGGCAAGCCCCACAGGCCGAGCAGGTAGGCGCCGGCTTCGGTGTGACCCAGGCGTTCGTCGCCACCTTCGGCCGGCGCCTCGCGCTCGTCGCGTACGCCCGGCAGCAGCAAGCCGATGTCGGCCAGCAGTGCGGCGGTGGAACCGAGTTCTGCGCTGGTCGGCGGAAGCACCTTGGCCGCCAGGCGCGAAGAGAGCAGGGCGCGGCGCTGCATCGCGTTGCGCTCGGCCGGCGTAAGCGTCTGGACCGAAAACACTTCGCTGGCCAGCACCAGGTCGCGCAGCGTCGCCACGCCCAGGCGGGTCACCGCCGTGCGCAGGTCGGTGATGCTGCGGCCACCGGAAAAGAACGCCGAATTGCACAATTGCAGCACTTTCGCTGCGATCGCCGGGTCGCCGGCGATCAGCTTGGCGATATCGGCCGCGTCGGCGCCGTCGTCCTCTTCCAGCGCATGCATCAGGCTCAGGTACAAATGCGGGGGCGAGGGCAGCTTTTCGATCCGCCCGATCGCCGCGCGCAGGCGCGGATTGCTGAGCAGCTCGCGCAGTTCCTCCAGGCTGGTAACCGCTTCGAGCAGCACTTCGGGCGCCAGCGGCATCGGCAAGAAGCGATGCGCCACGCCGATGATGCGGGCCGGCGGCGTGCGCTGGCCGCCTTGCGCATCGATCAACGCAATACGAATGGTGTCCGGGCGCAGCGTGCGGATTTGCCCCAGCAAGGTGGCGGCAGTCAGGTCCGGCAGGACCGGGGCAACGATGACGGCGTCGAACGGCGACAGCGCGGCAGCTTCGATCGCCGAATTGCCATCGGCCACCTGCTGCGCCTGCCACTGGTCGCCCAGGTCGGCGACGTAGTCGACAAGGTCGGACGGAAGACTGGCTTCGTCCCCAACAAACAGAATACGCAAGACACTTCCCCAGAAGTCACCGGTGACAGACACCGGCCAAACGCTTTCGGCAATGTACCCAATCTGCCGACTGCGGTCACCGGGATCACGCCAGAAGCGTGATCCCGATCGCCCCCTACACGCAGGGCAGCATCACGATCGATGGATCAGGGTGCGTCGGAATTGTAGCGTTCCACCGATTCGGTCAGGATGCGCTTGGCCTCGGCCGCGCCGCCCCAGCCGTCCAGCTTGACCCACTTGCCCTTCTCCAAGTCCTTGTAATGCTCGAAGAAGTGGCCGATACGTTCCATCCAGTGGCTGGACACCTGGTTGATGTCTTCGATGTGCGCGTAACCGGAGAAGATCTTCTCGATCGGCACAGCCAGGATCTTTTCGTCGCTGCCGGCCTCGTCGCTCATGCGCAGCACGCCCACCGGACGGCAGCGCACCACCGAGCCCGGCACCAATGGCAAGGGCAGCACCACCAGCACGTCGGCCGGGTCGCCATCGCCGCACAGGGTGTTGGGCACGTAGCCATAGTTGCAGGGATACCGCATCGGGGTCGACAGGATGCGGTCGACGAAGATCGCCCCGCTGGCCTTGTCGACTTCGTACTTGACCGGCTCCGAATCCTTGGGGATCTCGATGACGACGTTGATTTCTTCCGGCAGATTCTTGCCAGAGGTGACCAGTTCAAGGCCCATGCGGGTAGCTCCGAGGCGTCAGCAGTGTGTGGAGCGCGATTCTACGCGTTCGGCTGTTGCGCTGCAGCGACACTGAATGGGCAATGTCCTGACCGCTGCGTGCGGCATAGCCCGCGTTCATCGCGGGTGGCTGCCTGATCGTTGCGGCCCGGCCGGAGGCGCACGCTGCAGGCTCATCCACCGCATAGGAATTGCCCATGTCCAGGCTTGCGCGTTTGCTGGTTCTCCTGCTGCTGTCCCTTACCGCCCAGTTCGCTGCCGCCGCGACGCCTCCGCCCACCTTCGTGGATGCGGTGGACTGGCCCGCCAATGGCGAGGGCTGGGAGGCGTTCATCGATCTGGAGCAGCGGCTGGACCGCGATTTCGACAATATCTGCGGCGACACCTTTTGTGGCGGCGACTTCAGCGACTACCAGCCGCTGCGCTTCCGCTGCTCGGTGCATCGCGTCACCGGGGTGGTGCGGAGCTGCATCTGGACCTTCGGCGCCAGTGAGGTCAGCGTCGACCCGCGTAGCGGTTACTTGCGGTCGGACAGCCGGGTGTGGCGCTGCACGGCACCGTTGAAGGCCGGTACCCGCCTGGATGAGATGTATCGCACGCTTGCGGTGGCCAATCCGCTGTTCAAGCCACTGCCGAGCGGCGCACCGCCGATCTATGACGGCCTGATCGGCTGCCTGTGATCGTAGGCCGGGCGGGACGGGGGCTTGCCGGCACAGGCCAGCCCCTTCTGCCTGATGGCGCCATCTTCTTATCGACGATGGGGGCCGCCAGCGGGCCCCGGCGCGATGCCGATCCTGAGCTGGGAAGGGCAAATGCCCCGGCCCGGCGACGCCTTATTGGCCCGGTCCCTATGCCCCAGTTGCCGCTTTCCGCAGTGACGGGTTCGGACCTGCCGCGACGCGTTCGGTCGGTCGGCTGCTTCCCGACCTCATGACCGCAGGTCACGTGACCTGCGGTCATCGCAGCGTTACAGCAGGGGCACGAGCAACAAGGCCACGATGTTGATGATTTTGATCAACGGGTTGATCGCCGGCCCCGCGGTGTCCTTGTACGGGTCACCGACCGTGTCCCCGGTGATCGCAGCCTTGTGCGCCTCGCTGCCTTTCCCGCCGAAGTGGCCGTCCTCGATGTATTTCTTGGCGTTGTCCCACGCGCCGCCGCCAGTGGTCATCGAAATCGCCAGGAACAAACCAGTGACAATCGTGCCGATCAACAAGCCACCCAGTGCACGCGGGCCCAGTAGCAACCCGACAATGATCGGAACCACCACCGGCAGCAGCGAAGGCACGATCATTTCGCCAATCGCCGAGCGGGTCAGCATGTCGACGGCGCGGTCGTACTGCGGCTTGGCGGTGCCGGCCATGATGCCGGGAAGTTCGCGGAACTGGCGGCGCACCTCTTCCACCACGGCGCCCGCGGCGCGGCCGACCGCTTCCATCGCCATCGCGCCGAAGAGATAGGGAATCAGCCCGCCAATCAGCAGCCCGATGATCACCGTGTGGTCGGATAGATCGAAGGCGTACACCTGGTCGGGATTGGCCGCCTGCAGGTTGTGCGTGTAGTCGGCAAACAGCACCAGCGCCGCCAGCGCCGCCGATCCGATCGCGTAGCCCTTGGTCACTGCCTTGGTGGTGTTGCCCACCGCGTCCAGCGGGTCGGTAATGTTGCGGACCTCGGGAGGGAGCTCGGCCATCTCGGCGATGCCGCCGGCGTTATCGGTAATCGGTCCATACGCATCCAGCGCAACGATCATGCCGGCCATCGACAGCATGGCCGTTGCTGCAATCGCAATGCCGTACAAGCCGCCGAAGTGAAACGCACCCCAGATTGCTGCGCAGACCGCGATCACCGGCAGCGCGGTAGATTTCATCGAAATACCGAGCCCTGCGATGATGTTGGTGCCGTGCCCCGTGGTACTGGCCGATGCAACATGCTGCACCGGGGTGTACTGCGTGCCGGTGTAATACTCGGTAATCCACACGATCAGGCCGGTGAGCACCAGGCCGATCAGTGCGCAGGCGTACAACGCCGCGGCGCCGTGGGTGTTGTCGCGCATCAGCGATTGGGTGATGGGCCAGTAAGCCAACGCCGCCAGCACGCCCGACACGATCACGCCTTTGTAAAGCGCACCCATGATCGAACCGCCACCTTTGACCTTGACGAAGGCCGCGCCCACGATCGAAGCGATGATCGATACTCCGCCGAGCACCAACGGATAGAGCACGGCATACGGACCAGTTTCGGCCAGCGTCAGACTGCCGAGCAGCATCGTGGCGATCACGGTGACTGCGTAGGTTTCGAACAGATCGGCGGCCATGCCGGCACAGTCGCCCACATTGTCGCCGACATTGTCCGCAATCACTGCCGGATTGCGTGGATCGTCCTCGGGAATGCCGGCCTCGACCTTGCCGACGAGATCGGCGCCCACATCTGCGCCCTTGGTGAAAATTCCGCCACCCAGGCGCGCAAAGATCGAGATCAACGACGACCCGAATGCCAAGCCCACCAAGGCATGCAGGTTCTGCTCCAGTGGCAGCCCCATACCCTGCAGCACAGCAAAGTAGCCGGCCACGCCGAGCAGCCCGAGGCCGACCACCAGCATGCCGGTGATCGCGCCGCCGCGGAACGCCACATCCATCGCCCTGCCGATGCCATGCCGCGCCGCCTCGGCGGTGCGGACATTGGCGCGCACCGAGACGTTCATGCCGATATAGCCGGCTAACCCGGACAACACCGCACCCAGTGCAAACCCGATCGCGGTGTACCAACTCAGGAACAGCCCGACCAACACGAACAGCACTGCCCCAGCAACCGAAATGGTGAGGTATTGCCGGTTGAGATAGGCACGCGCGCCTTCCTGGATCGCGGCGGCGATCTCCTGCATGCGTGCATTGCCGCTCGGCTGCGCGACCACCCAGCGCGCCGACACGATTCCATAGACGATTGCCAAGACAGCACAACCCAGCGCAAGCCACAACCCATAGTGTTCCAGCATGACCCCTCCCAAGAGAATGGATGTCGTCCGGTCGGGACGAACCAAGGGCGATGCACACAACGAGTGGACTGACGAATACGGACTCGACGGCCGCCTGGGCCGTAATGCGCGTCGCGAATGTTCAGGTGGCCGGATCGCGACCGAGTATGCGCCGCGCCGTGCGTGGCGACCAGCGTTATGGCTTTGGCGCGTCGTTCAGTTGCGGCGTGACAGCCTGCGGCCAACGTAATTCGGTCGACCCAGGAGTGTCCATGTCCCACCATGCTGCGCAAAAATACGCCGCGATGCTCGCAACGCTGTTGCTGACCAGCCAAGCGTTTGCGGCCGATCCCACGCCCGAACTCAAGCCGCGCGCACCCGGCACCGCGCAAGCGGTCGGCGCCGTGCACACCTTGCGTCAGATCCCGGAAGCCTGCGCACGACTGGAAGGCGTGTTTACCGGAAATGCTGCACAGCCGTATACATTGTCGGTGGTCCGCAGCAGCCCCACCTGTCAACCACGCGCACGCTTCGTGGATTTCGCCAAGGCCGCGCCCAGTGTCGCCTCGGGCTGGATCTTCAACGATGTGATCCGCGTGCCAAGTGCAGCCTGCCCGTCACAGCAAGCGGTGGTACGCGTATGGCGCAAGCCGGTGGATGCCAAGCCGCAGCTCGATGGCCAGGGCCAGTCGCGCATCTATCTGGAAGACGCCAAGCAACAAGCCGCTGCCGGCAAGATCCCGCAGGTGCCCATGTTCGCTGCGCAGATGACGGTGGAAGGCAAGGCGTGTCAGTAGAGAGCGGCGAGCAAGCTCGCCTCATAGCACTCAGGGCGATGCGGCGAGTTCTGATGTTTGGCAAGCACCACTTCCATGTTCCAATACTGTTCGTCGTCTGTATCTCAGGCCAGGCTCCTGGAGCATATTGCTGACATCGTCGTTTTTGATCAGCCATCGTTCTAGATCACGCGCGCCGGTGTCGGTTTGGTCATCTCCGGCTGCGTCCGTTGTGTATCCGGTGCGTGCAACTGTTGCTGGCCCCCTTGCAACGGCGGTGCCTCTGCCACCAGATCCACCTTGGCCCGGAAGCCCGGGGTGTTGCCGACGATCCAGGCGTTGCCGTCCTGCACGGTGACGCTGCGCAGCTGGTCGACGTTGACGATGCCTGCACGTTTAGCCTCGACGGTGGCATGCATGGCGACGGCATCGGAGGTGCCCTGCGGCAGTTTGCTGTGGATGGACCGGTACAGCGGATCATTGGACATGGCCGCCGCGCCCGAATCCATGCAGTGCGCTGGGGTATTGCCCAGAGGCAGCTTCCAGCCAGGAGCCACATAGACCGGCTTGTCTTCGCGCTCCATGCGCTGCTGCGTTTCCTTCCAGCGCTCGGCTGCCATCTCCGCCGCGCCAGCACCGGGGGCTAGGGTATCGCGCAACTGATTGATGCCATCGATTACGTTTATGGACTGCAAGTGGCGTGATGCCAGGGTCAGGCCGCCCCGCAGCATTGCAACATCGTCGCGATACTTGTCGATCATTGGCGCATATTGCTGTGCCAACTGCTGCGATTTAGGATCTTCTAGCACCGAGCGATCTGGTTTGCCGTTACCATCGACGGGTAGGAAGTTGTGGATGCGGTGTGAGTCACCGAGCGGGATGGCTACAGCTGGATTGCGCGCATCCAACACGCTGGGGGTATTTTCGTAGCCAGCTTGTTTAAGCAGGGCGATCTCTTGAGACGAAGCATAGACCTTCACTTGGCCGTAGTGCTTGCTGGCAGCACTGACCGCATCGCCAGCCATCACATGATTGATCACATCGGTGCCGCCTTCGGGGATACGTCGGTCCAGGCTGACCGCGCCGTAGGCGTTGAAGGTCTCGCCTTTCAGGCCGTAGTGATGTGCCGTGACTTGCGCCAAGTCGCCGCCAAGCGAGTGGCCGGTGACGGTGACTTCGGGCGTATGCCCGTCACGCGTGCCTTGACGCTCAGCTATCTGCATTGCATGTCGGGTGAGTTCAATTGCATCGGCAGCTTGGTAGTTGTGACGAGCTGCGACCATGCCGCCATCGGCGTAGGCACCATCTTGTTTGGGTTGACGATCAAATTCGGTGCCGCGATGGGCGACAATAATTTCACTCGTATCTATGCGCTGATAGATGATGCCTTGATAGCCCGAAGGTGTGTCAATGTATTCGAGCCGTTTATACAAAATGCCGCCTATATTTGCCGTTTGACTATCCTCACCCGTTTCGTCTGGCTTTCTATAAACATCGCTTGCCAGCTCAGCATATTGTTGTGCGGTCAGCTTCATAATGCGTCCTTTCTGGCAATCAGAGTCACTTTGAACAGCTGTTTGCGTAAATCTTCCTTAAATTGAGTCGGGTCTGAGTGACCTGAGTCGGGGTAGTTGTCCATCTCATCTTTAGGATATCCGCCTGACCAGAAATAGGTCGTAGTCGGGAGGCCGCTCGATATTTTATCTTTGTATAGACCTGGCTGAAACCGTGTTTCTTCGTTCTTCCCTGTTGCCTTTAACGAAACATCCACGCTAGTGAGTTCCCACCGGCAGACGCCCTTGCCATAGTAGTCCGCATCAATCATGCCATCGGCATAGATCGTCGCAACGTAGGTGGATGCATCGCGCTTTTCAAAATTGATTGGAATGCCGTGTTCATCAGACTTGTTCCACACGCCGGCAATGGGCTCGATTGGCGTGCATTGCCTGTGGTTGGTCATCTGGTAGAACGCCGTGCCCGAGATCCATTCAAACGGACCCGGCGCATCCTCGATCGTCATCGTTAGCCGGTACGCCTGCATCGGATGCGGGTTCTTCTGGTAAGTCGGATCGCTGCTCGTCGCGTCTGCTTTTGAGGATGGCGTAGTCATTGGTTGGCATCCTGCAACGAGGAGGGGCATGAGGAGGAAAATGAAACGGCCGATAATCTTGGGAGCCATTGGAGATGCCTCTGCTGCATGCACGCATTGCGCGATAGAAGATGCGGAGTTTTTGGCTCTAATTGAGGTGATGCGCATTATACTTGACATCGTATCAGCGCGTATTAGCAAGATCCGCAGAAATTCAAGAGTGCACTTGCAAATAAGCGGTCCGCATGAGCCATGACTGCCTGCAAGGCTACGCGAAATTAATACACTAGAAGCCAACTATTACCGGTACCTAGCTCAGATTTTCGGGTCGTATGCGACAGGGTAGAAGCGCGCAAACATCTGAGCAGACACTGCGTTGAGCCGGCAAAAGTTCCTAACTGTAACCGTTCCGGTGGCTGGCCAACAGGGAGCAGTAGTCGGCCGGCAGACCTAGCTTTGAGAAATGCCCGCAGTAAAGCCTCTAGTTAAAATATTGATCAATAAGCTTTGAATATAGGCTCCGAGCATGCCTCATAGATAATCTTGCACTCCACTCCTGGCGTGGATCTATTTTCAATTCTGCACCTTTCCAAAGCGACATTACTTGCTTCCATGGTAGTGCCCGCACCGACAAAATTCGAAAGGCCACTTGAAAATGGTTTCCCGTTAACTTTTGGCTCAGCGATAGCAGCGCATTGATTTTTGTAGGCAAGCCCAATCTGGCAGTTTTTTTCGCCATGGGAGGCGCAACGATTCAGTGCATCCTTTTCAGCCTCAGATTTCGACAGCTTGCCAGTAGTTACGCCGTAGCTAAAAACAGAGTCGACAGACCCCATCGCTATAGCTCCCCACGTTTTTATCCATTTACCACTTGGGCGAGATTGCTGTTCGGTCGAATTTCCTTGCGGAATTGGTGCGCACGCAGCTACACCTTGGCCGCCAATAGGATACTGGCCCGGCGGACAGCCCTACTCCGCCTTAGCAATATTCGCTGTCCAAAGCGTGGAAAAAATCAATGCCCAGCCCAATTTCATAAATACCTCAATTCGACTCAAGTCAGCCGACTGGCGCCCTGATTAGCGACACCTCTAGAACCACTACCCTCTTGAGGCGGAGGTGCTTGCGGAGTGCCGGAAACCCTCTGATCCGCTGAACCTAGAGATGATGGCGGTGTAACTGAATTATCTTTAGGAGCCTGTTGCGGCATATACGACCCAGCCGGCTGCCCCTGCGGGCCAGGGGATGCCGCATTATTAAACGCTGTGTAAGTGAGGAACGTGCCCATATTGCCCTGCCATAGCGCGGCGGCAATGGTGGGGACGGTGATGATGAGCATCGTCATGATCAGTCCGATACCGCCTTGCTGTAGCGCCTGGCTGGACAAGCCTTCGGCATTGCCGAATGGAATGAATTTGACCGCCCAGTAGGCGGCGGCCACCTTGGCGGTGAACTTGAGCACCATGGCCGTGACCACCGACAGCATCGACATCGAGAACAAGGTGCCGATGACGTAGAACAGCCACTTCTTGAACAGGTCCTTGGTCTGGTCAAAGACCAGCGCCAGGATGAAGATCGGCCCGATGCCGATCAAGAAGGCCATGGTGAACTTGAACAGCAGCAGCATCGCCCCGGCGGCCATCGGTGGGCTGGCGGTGCCGAAGCCTGCCATCAGCATGGCGCGGCCTTTCTTC